>Ga0307988_1001088_pt1 | contig 16372 bp, 17 predicted proteins | sample EllFjometagen183_FD_203166 | JGI IMG/M metagenome (GOLD analysis project Ga0307988, IMG submission 203166) | Marine microbial communities from Ellis Fjord, Antarctic Ocean - #183 | ecosystem: Environmental > Aquatic > Marine > Unclassified | place: Southern Ocean | collected 2014-10-08 | reverse complement strand
TTCCTTTTATCGCTTCCAATGCGACTTTAGCTTTAAACTCGTTTGTAAATGATTTCCTTTTCATTGGTCCCTTTGTGCTGGTGTGATTCTATCTTAACTTATTGTCTGATTTCTAGGGACCACTATAAAGAGCTTTGGCTCCTGATATCCGAGTGAATTGTGTGGCACCTGGATTCATTGATGGATCATGGCTTAAAAAAGAATTTGGAAAGGATTTCGAGGCCCTGAAACAGATGTATGAGCAAAACGCCCCCCTCGGTAAGGTTTGTACTCCCTTAGATGTTGCAGATGCAATTCTAAGCCTTATAACTGGTTCAAAACTGGTCACAGGTCAAGTAGTGGTCTGTGATGGGGGTATATTGTTGAACTGATTCCAATCGACATAACCGAATACTTCCAACCAAAGGGGAAATCAATACTAAAAGGATTGAAAAGACCGTTCGCCTTTTTGTAATCATTTTGGGTTCTTCCTTGATCAAAAAGTATTGTGATCAAGGAAGAACCATATTGAGTTAATTCACACCACCTTCTCGAACTCAACTTATTTAAGAGTCGACATCAGCCTTCAGTTTTCTTTCGACTAAATTCAAGGTTTGTCTTCTAATGTTGGGTTGTGGAGCTAGCAGTTTTTGGAGTGCTTGTTTTTGTGTTTCGCCACCATTTGCCGCGTACAATCTCATACAAAGACGGTAAATAGACTGAATTCGTTTTTCCAACAACGTGGAAGAGAATCCCTTTTTATTGATATCTTCTTGGAGAAACCTAACTTCAGCCAAAGAGAGTGATTGGATGACTTTTTTAATATTCTGCAAAAATTGACTTGATCCACTTGGTGTCAAATACAAATCTGCCATGGCCAATACTTCTTCCAGCTTCTTGATTTGAGCCATCACTCGTTTATCTGATTCCTTGATAATCAACTGGATTTCATAGGTCAATGCGGGAAGGATGTCCAGATGGGGAAATTTAGATATGCTTGAACTACTAAATTTTTTTGGTCTGTCCTGTTGTTTATTGAAAAACTTGGTGGCTGTTTCCGGTTCAAAAAACAACCAAAATTTACCTTCTTTACTCACCAACCCGACAACGGGTTCCTCCACAAATAAAAAGATTTCCCTCTTTTGAAGGAAATACTGTTCAAATTTCTCCCAGTCTTTTTCAAAGAGGTGAGGCTTTAATGCATCACTACTGTTACGTTCATCCACAATAAACCACCAGGGATTCTCGGTCATATCAACCTTACGATTCATTCCTTTGCTCATCGACCGACCGACCTCAGACGCGATTTGAGCGGTGTGGCTTATTAACGCACGGTTAAAAATCTCACTTTGAGTTTCAAAACTCGCTTTACATGTAAGTTCTGTCTTCATATTTTTATCAGTATTTGTATGGGCAAAATATTATATTCACTATTATCCTCTCAAATCTCTACAATAAAAAACTGAAAAAAGTCAAATATTTACCTTCGCACAAAATTGTTTCCAATCTTAGCCATCAGCTCTCAACTCAAATCCCATTCCGAAAATAAATACTCAAGCATTACAGTTTTCTTCAACTATGCAGAGTTGAAAAATTCAGCCCATTCCCTAGTAATATAAAACGGACTAACGTGAACTACCGGGAGACACGACTCTTCAGGTAAATATCTTATTAAACAAAGAAATAGGCATGATTAGATAGAGTTACAGCGATTGATATGGAAGGTATTGGGGGTAAAATGGTAGAAGAGAAAGGGATTTTTCCCCCATCCGATTTAAAAAGATGAGTTGCGGGTCTAAATAACCCGCCTTGCATATTCCAACACAATCTAATAATTGATCTTTTCTTCTACAATTGGCGAGGATGTCAATTCAGTGTTTTTTCGGTGTAACCTTTGTCGGATAAATGGGTATTGAATAGTATGGACTGTGGGATATATTTTAAAGCCAAAAAATAAATATAGCATGAAAATACAGGGCTCCCCAATATCATTAAAATGTCAATTGATGTCGATTGAAAAACAGGGGAATTTTGCACGAAACAGAGGTAGCTTTCTAAATTAGAATGGTAGCCCCACCAGGACTCGAAAGACAACGTGTTTCATTTTACACCAATGTGAAACACTTACTGGATCTAAATTTCCGGAAACCGGAGTTTTGTCTCCGGGATCCCTAGGTATCAAGGGGTGTACAGAGGAGTGGGATTTGGGAGTGTTGATTGAATGTCTTTTGGAGAACTACATTCAGAAGATTTTTAAATGATCGTAGCAACTTAAGTGGCTTAATAAGTTACTCCGGAATATATTTTGGGGTTTCTTATGAGGGTCAACTTCACCGCTCGAAGGAATCCATTGATGAAACTTTGCTTTGTGTCAATATTTGCTGGACCATATCAGTGTTTCCGTTACCTTGTCTTTGGTTGTTATTGGAGTTCCCAATTCAGTATACTGAGGCCCCGGTATTGAACTACTCAACCGCCTGAAAGTGGTCCGATAAAACTGACGATGTCCCCATCTACCAGTTTACGTCTGACCTTTCCCGGCTCATAATTAACAGAACAGACCAGGGAGTTTCGAAACGGCAGGGGGATCTTAAGTTTTTTGTATACATCCCCCAGGACCACCTCTTCCGGCAGCTCCAGATATTTGCTTCACGACCGCTTTCCCTTCTTTCACCCGTCTGGCGGCCACCGCAACCTTGGCACCATTTTTAGGGAACAGGCAGGCTGTTGCTTTTCCGATCCCTGAATTTCCTCCGGTTATCAGTGCGGCTCTATTTTGAAACGACTTCATCTTTATCTCGTGAGAGAGGTCGGAATGTTGTTTTCGGTTTTGGTAATCGTTGCGTATATTGCAGCACATCCTCGTCTGGTTTTCCGGATGGGTCACATCTGTTTAGGCAACCAGGTACTGATCCATGGGACATAAACCAAAATAACCAGGGTAACCAGCATCATCAATAAAAACGGAAACGCGCCGATAAAGATATCTTCGATTTTGGCCTCCTCTCCCAGTGCTGCTTTGACAGCAAATACCACCATACCGAAGGGGGGGGTAACCAGCCCCATCTCTATTGCTACGACACAGATGATCCCGAACCAGATCATGTCATAGTCCATGGCCCTGACTATTGGAGCCAGCATGGGAACTGCGATCAGCAGGATCGAGGTTGAATCCAGAAAGGACCCCAGCACAATAAAGACAAGAATGAAGGCCCACATGACGAGCATACGGGGCATTTCCAGGGAAAGAACCAGCTGGGTGACCTCCGCCGTAAAACCACTATATGACAACATCTTTGAAAAGAAGATCGCCGATATCATCAAAAAGCCAATGGCAGCACCCATATTGCCTGTTTCAAGCAGAATTCCCCAGAACCCTTTAACCGTAAACTTCTTCTTGAAAATGGTGATCAGCAGAGCGCCTGCAGCTCCAACTGCCGCCGCTTCCGTTGGCGTGACAAATCCCAGATAGATACCCCCTAAAACCAGAAAAATAATACACAAAATCGGCCAAGGGCGCATCAATGCTTTGATGTTATCGTTAAAACTGCGTTTTTCACTGCTCTGTATTTTACCAGCCAGCTCGGGCTTCAATCGAACCATGATCATGATCCCGCCTGTAAATACCAAAGACATCAGAATACCTGGGAAAATACCGGCGATGAACAATTTTCCAATTGCTTCTTCGGTCAGCATCCCATAGAGAATCAGTAGCATACTTGGGGGAATCAGCATTCCCAGAATTGAACTGCCGGCGACCGTACCCAGCGAAAATCGGTGGTTATAACCCAGCCGACTCATTTGAGGAATGGCGATTTTACTGAAAACTGCAGCTGAAGAGACACTGACTCCCGTAATAGAGGCAAAAATGGCATTGGCTGCGACTGTTGCTATTGCGATACCACCCCGAATTCGCCTGAAGAAAACATTGGCGGCATCATAAAGATCGGTGCTGACCCCTGACTCATTCGCCAGAAGTCCCATCACAATGAACAGGGGCGCTGTTCCAAAAATGTACTCCATAATACCACGATATGCTGAGATGCTGAGCATACTAAACGGAATACGCATACTGCCGGTAATCAGCCACAGTCCGGTGACACTCACTACAATCAGGGCGGTTCCAACATGAATCCCCAGCATGATAAAAGCAACCAGCACTATGATCGACAAAATTGAAATGATTATAGGATCCATATGCTATTTTCCCTCTTCAAGGTTCTGGTTTGCGAGTATCTCCCTGATGCCATCTACCAAGCCCTTAATGGTAATCAGTGCGGCTAGAAAGCTACCAAGCTGGATGATAGTATAAAGTGGGTAGACAGGCACCTGGAGCGCACCTTCCCCTTCATACTCCAAAATCTCCCAAGCTTTGAGCATTGGCTTCCAGTTGGCGAGAAAAATAAATAGAAAAGCAGCGAGCCCAATCAGGTTGCGAAACAACCCTGCTATTTGCTTGCCAATTTCACTCAATCGGCCAACAACCAAATCCGAGCGGATATGCCTGTTTTCAAAAAGCGCCCAGGGAATCTGCATGAAAGTCACACAGACAACGCCCACTTTGACAATCTCTGATGTTCCCGTTATCGGGCTGTTGAAAAAAATTCGCCCGATAACATCGCTGCAGACAAACACTAAAACCAGAAAGATGGAAAACGAGGCCATTGCATTTATCCCGGAGATAAATCCGACAAACCAACGGCCAATATTACGTATCACAGTTGTCATAAATGCCACCTATATTGAGTTTTTAATCGATCTTCCAGTCTCTCGGAAATCTATACCCGGCATTTTTTTGAGCATCTATAACAAACTTGACTATCTCTTTAACCGGTATACCTTTGCCTTCATATTTATTGATATAACGGGCGGGAATGTTCGGCATTTTTTCAGCCCACTGCTTTTTCTGAGCTTGTGTGAGTTGATAGAACTTCACACCATTGGCCTTCAGAACCTTGACCGACTTGTCAAAATCACTTTTTCCCCTCGCCGCAACCCTTAAATGAAGCTCAGCACCCAATTCAAGTATAATGTCCTGGATTTTTTTAGGCAGGGAGTCGAATTCATCCAGATTCATGCCAAAACCGGTACCAGGGACAGCACCAAAATCGGCCATCGTTGCGTACTTGGCAACTTCATAGAACTTAAATCCATACATCCACGAAGTTGCTGCCAGATAGCCCTCAAAAACACCGGTCTGTAAACTGGTGTACACTTCCATCAGACTGGCCTGAACAGGCGTTGCCCCAGCAGACTTGATCCATTCCAGGTTGGGACCGGCACCGGCAATTTTATGGTTTTTCATATCGTTGATACTGTTGATAGGGAACTTTGTGATCAACTGATAGCTGTCCCAGCCCGCTTGACCAATGTATTTGATGTTGTAGTTTCTTAGGGCTTTTTTCATATAAGGGACCTCCTGATGCAGATCGTAAGCGATCTGGTTCATCAGGGCCATGTCTGGCGAGCTGAACGGCAATTGATAGAATACTGTTCCCATCGGCAGTTTGGCCCCTTCAAACACATACTGTATCGGACCAAATGTCAGCAAACCCTGTTCCAGTGATTCCAACTCATCACCCACTTTTGCGATGGCACCACCCCAGGCAAAGACCCATTTGACATTATCGCCTGTAGCCGCTTTGATACGCTTGGACAGTTCTTTGGTATACCAGTCTCCAAAAACGATGAATGCACCCACAGCTCCCTTTGGATGCCCCGCACCCATCACCCACCGGTAGGTTTTTGCGTATGATGTCGTACTAAAAAGAAAAGCGAGCGAAATCGAAAAAATCAAGATTGAAACTTTTTTAAAGACGGATTCTCTTTTCATTGTTCTTCTCCTGTTTCTGGATTTGAATGAACGGATTTTTAAAAAAAAAATCCAAGAATATAAGATCATTACTCAACCACTGATAGAAAACTATCCCTCTTTGCAAAGCAGGGAAGGCTCGTGTCCCGGAAAAAGATAGGCAGGCTCATCCGCTTCCATGTGTGCAATGATCTGATAGGAACTGTCATAAAAACTGTAAATCAACGTACTGGGAATGAAACGACCCCAAACATCCGGCGCAGGGTTTATTTTCTTGCGTTTACCATCCACGCTGACAATCTCATCCATTTTGCCCCACCTCATACAGTGTGGTGAAAAATGATCCCCTCTGGCAGGAAAACTTCCCCAAGCTTTGCCATCAGCAATATAATCATCATCTATACCAGTATCGACGAGAATGTAACGATCCCCGTTAATCAGCAGGAATCCCAGATAGGGTGCAGCCAGTTCCAGAGAATCATCCCTGCCCGGCGTGACAACGCTTTTTGGACAGACAATTTCTCCATAATACAGAGGTTTGATTTGCCATCGTGTCATAATAGTCTTTTTTCCCCACCGGTTTCAAAAACCGGGTGGCGTAATAACCAGCATGGTTTCTCCTGGCTCTTCTCCTAAAAGGCGCCAGGAGATCGGCAAGTCCGCCGGGTAATAAATGCTATCACCCTGATTCAGACAGTATTTCTCCCCATCAATAGTATACTCCCAGTTTCCTTTCAAAATATGGAGAAACTTTTCCCCGGGCGGATCTATGATCGGGGGACCAGAGTCCACTCCTGGTTTTGCCTGGCTGTATAACACCTGAAGCTGTCGGTTTAGATTTGGTGTTAGTAGTTCGTAATAATTGTCACTGTCGGGGTAACACAATTTCTTACGTTGATTAGCCCTTACTATCCTTACATCTTTAATGTATTTTTCCCTTTTCAGATTTTGATCTTTAATCAAAGAGAACTCGCTTAAGACAGGATCTCCACAATCCCCGCCTGACATAAAACTGACCAAACTGATATCTAGTGACTGCGAGATCTTCCTCATTGATGATAGCGAAGGTCTACTAACATTTCGTTCAATTTCGCTGAGAAAACTTACAGAAAGCGAGGATATCTCAGCCAATTGGTTTAGTGTCATTTTTCTTTTCAAACGTTCAACACGGACTCTCTGACCGAAATCATCCAATATTCATCTCCTTTCCCGGAATTAGAATAAATAAATTGATACCTGTTATGTCTTTCATAATTAAAGCTTCTGAAAAACTTAAAATTGGTAAAATAAATCTAACCCTTTGATTCCAGTTTTCTTAGAGGCACTCAAATTGTAATAATTTGAATCGTCTTGTTTTCGCAAATTTTCGATTTCCGAAATCTACCGAAATATTTCAAATATTGTTTATATACAGAGCTATATCTATCATTTCTGGTGCAGGGTATAAAAAATAATTCGCTGAGTCAAGAATTTTTCGATGCATTAAAACGTACCCTTATGGCTTTATAGGGTTAAAATTTATTTTCCACGTAAAAGCAAAACGTGAGTATCTTGGCAAGGAATTTTAACCTCAAAACTTCTATGAGAAAGATGAATTGTGGGTCTTTAAAACCCGCCTTATATTCTCCAATACAACCCAATCATGGTGCTTTTCTTCTTCAATTAGCGGGGATGTCAATTGGGTGGCAACTTATCACCCGTAAACCCAATAAAACCGCCGATAGATGTCGATTGAAAAACGGGTGTTTTGAAGAAGAAAACAAAGGTAACTGAAATATAATTGGTAGTCTCACCAGGATTCGAAAGGCGACGTGTTTCATTTGACAACAATGTGAAACACTTGCTGCATCTTAGGTTCCGGAAACTGGAGTATCATCTCTGGGGATCATCATTATCAGGGGGGCGTACAAAGAGGAGGGGCTTGGGAGTGTTCATTAAATGTCAAATGGAGACGTTTAGTCACCTGGGTTAATGCATAACAGCCAAGATATAGATTCCGTCATTAATGGTTGTGTAGAGAAAACCGGGAGAGAAATAGCTTCTGCGATCAAATCTTTAGTCTTTATTTTAGTCTCACCATAGTTGGAAGTATCAGGAAACTCTGTCTCTTTCTTAAATCAACAGTGTTTTAAGAACAAGTCTCATGAAGCAGACTGTCAACAGCAGAAAGAAAAACTTCCTTTTGACTATGAATAACCAGGTGTTTATTTTTACTTGATCACAGGCAAAATTTATATCTCTCCCGGTTGAAACAAAAAACAACCTTTTCAATCCCGGGGCTGTCACTCGGTCTTTTCAGCGGAAACGACCTCATCCCGGACGATAATCATATCTTTGTTGGCCTCGTAGGTCTTTTTACCAATACCTTTTACTTCCATAACCTCCTCAGGAGACTGAAATTCTCCAATATTCTTGCGGTATTTAACTATGCGTGCTGCGTATTTGGTACCGATCCGTTTAAGCGCGCACAATTCCTCTGCCGTAGCCGTGTTGATGTTTATCTTTTCCTGATCAGCAAACACAGGCATACCCATCAAACACAGGACTGTGATGAAAAGGAGCAGAACTCTCTTAATCTCGCTGCTTAACATGATTCCCCCTATGGTATTAGGTTTTTGTGAATGAGTACTCCTGGAAAAACTTTTTCCAAACGTCTGATGGAAAAAGTGGCACTACCATTTCACAAATACTTAAATAATTCAATTATTTTTGAGGCTATATATGAAACAGCTCATAGAAGGGCATCAGCTCTTGGCTTCAAAAACCGAGAATATTTTTCACAGGCGAACTAGACTAAAGCAAGGGGTCCCATGTTTTTAGAAACTCCAGAAACACCTTTAGCTTAACTGATTTCAGGTGGCGTGTAGGATAGAGAGCGTATATGCCAACTTCGGGCAATTCCAGCTCAGGCAATACCGGTAGTAGCGTCCTATTAGCAATATGTTGTTGAATTAATTTTGAGGGGAGAAAAGCGATACCCATTCCAAGCAAAGCCGATTCCAGATAGGCTGTCATATCATTGACCTTCAATCGATATTTAGGTGTCAGCTGAACTGTTTTTTTCCCAATTTTGGCTTTGAGGCCTACCTTGTTTCCAAATCCCTCATCTGAAGCAAACCCGATCATACCATATTGCTCAAGATCATCAACTGAACCTGGCTGTCCCCTTTTTTTGATAAAATCAGGCGACGCATACAAACCATTATCAGACCCAGTGATCTTTCGAGCAATATAACTGGAGTCCTCCTGTTGCATGGCACCCGCTCTAATCGCAAGGTCAAACCGCTCCCGGATCAGGTCCACCTTTCGGTTTGTTAGAAACAAATCAACTTTAATCTGCTGATACTGTTCAAGAAAAGGTTTTATCAGGCTTTTTACGATCATACGACCAGTATCAGCTGCAGCCGTTATCCGCAGTGTTCCCTGAGGTTCTGAGTTCAGCGATTCTGCGTACGCATCAGCTTCTTCAGCTCTCTCCAGGATATCCAGACAAAACTGATAATAGCCTTCACCATCTTCAGTCAGCGCAACCGAACGAGTCGTTCGGTTCAATAATCTAACCCCTAACCTGTTTTCCAATTTAGAAACCTTTAAACTCACATTTGACTTTTCAATCCCCAACTCTCTGCCTGCCTCCGTAAAGTTTTGAAACTCTGCAACTTTCGCAAAAACCAGCATCTGATTCAGATCCATAATATACCTTGCGTATTGTTCTAATATAGAAACAGTATATTGATATTTTGCCATATTGTTATTGGATTACAGGCAATGTAATATTGAAGTCAACAAGTAAGAAACTAACCATTCACGCCAAAACAGGAGATAAAGATGAGTGAATTAAACGGATCAAAGAAATACAGTGCCTTGGCTATTTCCGGCTTATTGACAGCTGCTTTTCTAATGGCAGGTGCTTCAAAAATCGCGGGGACAGAGGAGATGGTCATGAATTTCCAGAGATGGGGATTTCCATTGTTTTTTCTGTATGTGGTTGGATTCTCGGAAATTGGCTTAGCCATTGGACTTTGGATACCTGGAATTTCCGGATTTTCAGCATTGGGACTAATTGGTTTAATGGCAGGAGGTGTTGGAACCCATCTCATAGCCGGAGAACTAAACGCGGTGGGTCCGTCAATTGCACTGGGATGTCTGTCTGCAATCATATTTTGGATCCGCTTCCCCCAAACAAAAGATCTGTTTTTTCAATATCGAAAAGCGATTCTTGAGAAGTCATAAATTGATAAAACGGGCTGTTTTCTCAGCCAAACCACGGGAACAAAATGACTGACAAAGCGATCATTCAAATCAATAAACTAGACTTCATCTGGCCAACATTGGATCCATTCCTATTTTGTGTTCATCATGAAGACTTCTATCCCCAGGGGAATGCTGAGTTCGGCCCAAAGTCTTCACTTAAAGGTCGAACGATTGGTCAGGACTTTGCTATTAAAGATGGTTGGCGCATGTATCATGGTGACAAAGTCCCCGGTTTTCCAGCACACCCCCACCGGGGATTTGAAACCATCACAGTCGTCAGGAAAGGAACAATAGACCATGCTGATTCTATGGGAGCAGCGGGCCGCTATGGAGGTGGTGATACACAATGGATGACTGCAGGAAAAGGGGTACAACATTCGGAGATGTTTCCTTTACTCAATCAAGATCAGGATAATCCAGCAGAATTGTTTCAAATCTGGCTAAATTTACCTGGATCTAAAAAAATGGTGGAACCTCATTTTACAATGTTCTGGAAAGATAAAACCCCAACAGTCCATCTAAAGGACAATGCAGGTAAAACAATCGACATTGATATTATTGCGGGAGCCATAGATGATATTTCAGCCTTAACTCCGCCGCCAGACTCCTGGGCCAGCGATCAGAATAATAAAGTAGCTGTTTGGGTGATCAAAATGGAAGCGGGAGCCAACTGGACATTGCCAGCTGAAGATAGAGGGCTGAATCGTTCTCTATATTTTTATAAAGGGTCATCGATAAACATATCAGCCAGTGACTTATTGCCAATGACCTCAGTCGATCTGAAGTCAGATATTGCTGTTCCAATAACCAGTGGGGCAGAGGACAGTTATATACTATTATTACAGGGACAACCCATCGGAGAACCCATTGCTCACCACGGCCCATTTGTAATGAACACCCGCCAAGAGTTAGAACAGGCTTTTCGCGATTATCAAACCACACAATTTGGAGGGTGGCCCTGGCCAGACAAAGATCAGGTACACCCACCAACCAGGGGGCGATTTGCAAAGTACAAAGATGGACATGAAGAACTACCTGAAAAATAACTGTGCCATCAGATTCTATGAGACACGTTTGATCCGATGGGCAGTGTGCTAGAATTTGATCCGGTTTAGAAGATCACATTCTCTTACGCTCAGGGCTTGCAGAGGACTTATTTGGTTATTCTAGCCTGGTCGAACTTCAGTGTATTCAAAGAACTATCACAATGACGATGGAGAGGGGGCTTGAACCTTGTAACCTTTAATAGTCAATAATGATTTGAATAATCTGTTTTAATAGGCTATTCTCTCCAGCCCTGCATGAAATCTCAACTCCAATCGTGAATTTGGTCTTCCCCCAAAAATCTGTCAAATAATCTGGGTACAGCATATTATCTATCAAAGGATTCAAGTCGGCATTTGACCTTTCAGTGTTGATTGAACATAACCGTTCAAGTCCTAAATGCTACCGCCCATCAACAAATCCTGCCTCTCATTCCAAAAGTTGTTGTCCCATTCGCAGCCCGATGGCATACCATCACTATCAGTTAAATTTTCCATCAAACCAAATTTCAGGTGGTCTGCAGCAAACCGAATCAACAATAATCAATCAAAAATGAAAAAAAAAGTTGGCATACTTTATTTCTCTCCGACAGGTACAACGGAGAAGATATGCAAGCAAATGGCTGCGGGTCTGGGGGATGTCAAACCGCTGATGGTGAATATGACATCGCCGGAAATTCGCAGGCATATCACCTCACATTCCAAACCGGTGACAGAAAACATTGATCATTTGATTGTCGGATCGCCGGTACACTCCGGTAAACTTCCAGTTCAGGTTGTCAGATGCTTAAAGGAAATAGCCGGTCACGGGAGAAAATGCAGTGTTGCTGTCATTTACGGCAATCGTGACTATGGAATAGCGCTGCGTTCCCTGGTCGAATTACTTTCTGAGGCAGGCTTCAATGTTGTCTCCGCAGGGGCATTTATTGGGCAGCACACATATTCAGACATTGTACCGGTTGCCATGAATAGACCGGATTTTACTGACCTGAAGATAGCTTTTACGCTTGGCCTTGAGAGTCAACATACGGCCAACGCGTTAAGCCCCGACGACATTCCCATTCAGCTGGATAAATATTCGGCATCAAGTGAATATACATCCCTCAAACCAACATACCATAAAAAACGGTGTCAACATTGTGGATTGTGCGCTGATGCGTGTCCGCTTGGCTTAATAGCATCCGACAGCGGATGTTTAATCAGCACGCGATCTAAAAAACAGTGTATCGGTTGTATGGCATGTGTCAAAAAATGCAGACAAAAGGCACGCATCATCAAAGTCAACCCGATGGTAAAACTGATCATGAGTCGTCTTCTTAAACAGGCCGTCAAAGAATGCCGGGAACCCCTGATAATTGTCAAATGACGATCTTTTTTAAACGCTGGCTAATACTGCCCAGGTGATCACAAATTATCTTAAGCCAATATCCAGAAAGGGAAACTCATGACAAATCCAACTAAAAAAGGGCCGGGACAGTTATATTTTTCAACCGGCAGAACTGGCGCCATAATGCTTCTCCTGTTTTTGATAAGTTGTTCCACCTCCTCTGCTCCCGAAATCTGGGAAAAGGGAACACCTAAACATCATATCCAAGGCGGGTTCCGCAACTATCCATCGGTTGCAGAACCTCAGTCTGCTACCTTTGGTTTTTATCTTAGGCGGTTTTGGGGTTCTTTTGTATTCCCGGATATCCCTTCCGGTCATACTCTCCCGGAAAGTGATGCCATTCAACAATATGAGCATTTGAACGGACACGATACGATTACCTGGCTCGGACACGCCACTTTTCTGATCAGACTGAATGGCATGACGATTCTGACGGATCCCTTTCTCACCAAATATGCTAGTCCCGTTAAGTATTTTGGGCCTAAACGCTATGTTCCACCAGGCATCAGCCTTGAGAAACTGCCTCCTATTGATATAATTGTGGTCTCCCATAATCACCTGGACCACCTTGACGCAGAGACCGTTGAATCGTTGGCGGGTAAAGAAAAGATTCATGTCTTCATTCCCTTGGGTTTAAAATCGTTTTTTTCTAAACGGGGTTATCAACGAATAACCGAGATGGATTGGTATCAAAGCGCTGTGCACAATGATATTCAATTTACAGCACTGCCGGCTATTCACTATTCTCAGAGAGGTACCAGTGATAGAAACAAAACCCTGTGGTGCGCCTGGTCTATTTCATCAGCTTCCGGCAATTATTTCTTTTCTGGGGATACATCATATTCGCCCAATTTTTTTGAGCTTATCGGCAGGAAGGATGGCCCATACGACCTGGCCATGATTTCGATAGGGGCATATAAAGTAAGAGAAAGTGGACCTGAATCACATCTCACTCCGGAAGAGGCCATAATAGTTGCTGATGAATTACAGGCAAAAACCGTCGTCGGCATGCATTGGGGAGCCATTGAATTGTCGGATGAACCCCATTGGGAACCGCCGGATCGTTTCATCAAAGCTGCACAAAAAAATGGACGAACGAGTGATGATACCTGGCTGATGAAGGTAGGCGAAACACGATTGCTGCCAGGCAAGCGGAATCAACATTCTTTACAAAAGAAGGGGGAATGGGATGACAGTTGGGTATCTGATAGATCGTTCTAATGTCATGCTCTTACCCGGTCAGTCAGTGAAGGCAGAAGTGAGGTCACAAGGAATTGGTTTTCAAGCTGTAACCCGCAAACCCAATAAAACAGTTGATAGATGTCGATTGAAAAACAGGCGCTTTGAAGAATAAAATGGAGGTAACTTTCTGAAATATATAGGTAGCCCCACCAGGACTCGAATGACAACGTGTTTCATTTTACACTAATGTGAAACACTTGCTGGATCTTAGGTTCCGGAAACCGGAGTTTCATCTTCAGGAACCATTGGTATCAGGGGGTTTACAGAGAGGAAGGGTTTGGGAGTGTCCATTAAATGTCTTTTGGGGAACGACGTCCAGAAATGTTTGTAATGATTACAGCCGATTAACTTGTTATAAAAAACCTTCCAAATTAGCTTTTGGGTTTTCTTGATAAAAGAACGTCCAATCATACTGCTTGACTCTTTACCTTCTCTAACTGCTCCATATTCCATCTAAGACTCATCACTTTAATCATCACTCAGGGCTTTATGCAGATATTTTTATGCTGCAATGCCATTAATAAAAAGTCCTACAAATAAGACCACCTCAAATTAGTGGAGGTGACAACAAGTCGACGTATATAGAGCGGAGCGGGGAGCAGAGAGTTGATAGTCGATTGGCGTAAACGCTTTTTTGAGCTCTGTTCTAAAATGAAATTCCTCTGCGCTTAATGTCTTCAACTATCCATCAATCTTTTGCGGGCCCAACTTGGATTCCTTCGGCAATCAAGAACAGCCACAACCAAAACTTCGTTTTCTGAAACCCTATAGTACACTGCAAATGGAAATCGTTTTGAGAGAAGTCGGTGATACCCAAACACTTTTAGATGTATACCCTCAAAATATCTCAAGGAATCGATGTCGGAAAAAAGAGAATCAAGAAAATATGATCCAAGATCAGGTGATTGCCGTTCATAAAAGAGATATCCATCCTCAATATCTTTTTCAGCAGCATCAAGGATCGTAACTTTCATCTTGTGCTCTTTCTAATCCTTTCTTTTGCTTCTTCCCAATCACTTACATTAGCCTTTCCAGATGCCAATGCCCGTTCTCTATCTTCAAGGATTTCTTTGTGCCAAACAGGAGATTTTAAATTTATTTCGTCTTTTGTTAAATCATCCCATATTGATTCCATCAGATTGAGCTTTTGACCAAACGAAAGCTCAGAAAGGGGTATATCAATCTGTTCCATATTGAATCTCTTGGTATTTTTGGGTTCTATGCTTTGGGTTAAGAACAGTTTAGCATGAGCCGATAATAAGAGAAACTGACTTTTCTGAAAAGCATATAAATACATTTTTTAGATTCTCGTCGGGGATATCCCTTCCAGCCCACAGGGACACCTAGATTATTTGCGTATCTCTGACAAACTATTTCAAACAAAGGAATAGACATGATTTTATGCCGTTACAACAGATGATGAAGATGATTTGGAAGGAATACGGGGTAGAATGGTGGAAGTGACGAATATATTTCCTCCAATTTATTTGCAAAATATGAGTTGTGGGTCCAATTAGCCCGCCATTCAATTCCCGATACTACTCATTCATTAAACATTTCTTCTTCAATCGGCAGGGTTGTCAATTCAATGTTTTTTCAGTGTAACTTTCATCAGATAAGAAGGTGTTGAATAGTATGGACTATGGAAATATTTTCAAACCCAAAGATGAATATAGTCAGAAAATACAGGGCTCCCATAATGTCATTATAGTGTCAATTGGGTAGCAACCTATCACCCGCAAACCCAATAAAAAACAGTAGATAGATGTCGATTGAGAAACAGGCGCTTTGAAGAATAAAATGGAGGTAACTTACTGAAATAGTGTGGTAGCCCCACCAGGACTCGAATGACAACGTGTTTCATTTTACACTAATGTGAAACACTTGCTGGATCTTAGGTTCCGGAAACCGGAGTTTTATCTCCGGTAACCCAATGTATCAGGGGGCTTATAGAGGGGTAATGTTTGGGAATGTCGATTAAATGTCTTTTGGAAGATTTCTCCGAAGGTCAAAATCAACAAAGATACTGTTTTAATATGCTATTGCATGTCGCTTTGAAAGATGGAAGGCTAAATTATTTTTCATAGTGGGAAAACCTTCAAGTGTAATCCATTGTTCTTAGCTTTTCGTTGATTTTCATTTTTTCACACCATATGCTTTTCTTTACTTTGATAGTACCATCTGATAGTATCAAATATATTTAAATGATACTATCAGACAAGGCAAATATATGTATACTCCCCCAATCACGTTAACACAAAGGATAATAACGTGTTGTATCAGCATTTCCAGGCTTTTGGGATACAGCGATGGAATTAACTCTCCAGAGCCAAAACCAAAGCTTAGAAGAGAGAATCAAATCAAAACGATTCAAAGCACATTGGCGATCGAAGGAAATGAATTCTCATTGGATCAGATCACGGCTGTCATCGAAGGAAAAAGAGTTGTGGGAAAAGAGAAGGAACTCTTAGAAGTACAAAATACTATTTCCGTTTATAAACGAATAGGTGATTGGAGACCAACAAGAATCAATTCCATGTTAAAAGCCCATAAATTACTGATGAATCAGTTAATTGACAATCCTGGTTCATGGAGAACGGGTAACGTCGGCATTATTAAAGGTAAGAAGATATCACATGTTGCTCCATCCGCGAG
>Ga0307988_1001087_pt1 | contig 16382 bp, 15 predicted proteins | sample EllFjometagen183_FD_203166 | JGI IMG/M metagenome (GOLD analysis project Ga0307988, IMG submission 203166) | Marine microbial communities from Ellis Fjord, Antarctic Ocean - #183 | ecosystem: Environmental > Aquatic > Marine > Unclassified | place: Southern Ocean | collected 2014-10-08 | reverse complement strand
GCCAGAAAGCGTAATTTTGAAGAAAGCGTAGAAATTTTAGCTGTTTTATAGCTGTTTTATAGCTACTTTTGATACACAAGTGCCTCACTTGATTCTTAAGTGCTTGAAATCATTACCTTTTTTTTTTAAAATTGAAATTCCAAAAGTTCATCTCGGCCCAGCGTCTTATGGTTTGTCTGTTTGGGCCTGCGTTCATCGACGTCTTATGGTTTGTCTGTTTGGGCCTGCGTTCATCAAGTTTAATATTCCAGCTCGGCTGGATGGCTGGATAAGAAAAAAGGCCAAGCGGGATCACTCCCACCTGGCCTGTTAGATTATATGAGCTGGCTGAGCTTCTGGTAGTTGATCGTGAGACACTCGTGAAGTCCTTCATCGACCACCAGCTTCTTGATTGCTGTCTCGGCTTCCCGTTGATCGAACTGGGCTTCCCGGATCAGTTCGATATTCTCTTTCCGCTTGTCTAAGAGGTGACCCAGTATATTCGCTGAGCTCTCATATCTTTTGTCTTGTTCCATTTGTCTTTTGTCTTGTTCCATTTGTCTTGTCCTCGTGTTGAGAAGTCTGACCAGGATTATCTCTGGCCAGACTCAGATTCTTGTTAGATCCCGAAGATACTCATCGGCTGGATTGTCACATAAGTCAGGCTGTTGATGCGTTGACTGATTATCGTCTGGCCAGACTCAGCTAAGTCTTTTCGCAGATATGTCAAGTTCGAGCTGATGTTTTTACTTGTCTTGTCGAGCTCAGTCGCAATTGATTCAATCGTGTTGAAGCCAGACTCGATCAGTCGCTTGACTTGTTCTTTCACGCCATCTGTCTTGGCTGCTTCCAGTCTAACATTAGCAGCTTCTAATTCAACTAGTCTGGCCTTCATTTGATCGATTGTCATTTCTTCTGTCACTTTTTTGATTGTCATTTTTGACTCCTTTTGTGTGCGATTATGAACAACTTGTGTCATTCATTTAATATATATATTATACGATAATCTAAATCAAAAGTAAATAGTTTATTAAATGATTTGAAACCTATTTATAATTGACAGTCATTGAATGAATACTATGTACTGAATAAAAGCTATGTGCTAAATGAATGCTATGTACTAAATGAATAGCATTCATTGGTTGAGCTGGGTTCATTGGTTGAGCTGAGTTCATTGGTTGAGCTGGGTTCATTAAATGAATTGGGTTCATTGGTTGAGCTGGGTTCACTAGTCTATTTTGAATCATTAAATGAATTGGGTTCATTGGTTGAGCTGGGTTCATTAAATGAATTGGGTTCATTCATCTGGTCGGACTGACCAGGCAAGATTCATTAAATGAATGGGATTCAAAAAATGAATGGTATTCAGAAAATGAATGGGATTCAGGGGCTGGGGGGCACTCATAAAATGAATGGGATTCATTTGGTCACACTGTTTTTGAGTACCCAATTTTCTCATGTGCCGCACATTTTTTGTGTGATCTGTTTTGAGTACCCAATTTTCTCATGTGCCCGCACATTTTTTTTTTTTTTGTGATCTGTTTTTTGAGTACCCAATTTTCACATGTGCCCACACATTTTTTGTGTGATCTGGTTTTTGTGATCTGTTTTTGAGTACCCAATTTTCTCATGTGCCTGCACCTTTTTTGTGGCTTGGGATTCATCCACACATCAACTAAGATAAAATATATTTCCCAACTTTTTCTCCAACCAGCCTACACATAAACTGTTAAACATACAAACAATCACCCATTTACACCACAACCCAGATGTGCTATAATAACTATATGAATGATTTTTTAAATAAGTTTAATGAGCAAGAGAGAAAAGATTCTACTGGTGCACTTACGCCAGTCGGCCCATTCTATGGCACTCCACTCAGACTTCCACCTCCTGCCCAAGAAGAGCTTATTTACAGATACCAATTCCTCGAAGACTCCATAACATCTCTGGCCAGTATGTTTAGGTTAACCCCTAAAGCTTTAGAAGAGTGGCTTGAAGATAGCAGCATATCACAGATCCAGCTTGACACACCTGAAGCAGAAGCGGAGTTTGAGACTCATGTGAATGAGACTTACAAACAGACGCGGATTAAGCTTTCGGGCCTTGTCACGCTTCATTCCGCTCGGGCCTGGGATTCATTAGCAGAGTCTGAAACCAATCTGTTATTCAGTCTTCAGAGGGCCACACACCTGATGGCGAATTTAGCTGAGGATGGACGTGTCGACTCACAAGAGTTAAAACGATTAATCGACTCACATGCCAAGCTTACAGACCGTCAGGCGATTTTGCATAAAGCTATAGAGATACCGGCTGTGAGAGATCTGGAGAACACTACTGATGCATTAACTAAATCGCTGAAGGACTTATTAGATGAGATCGATGGATCCTCTTATAAACTGCCAAGCAGCAAATGACCTTAAGGATTATAGGTTGCATGATAGACTATGGAGACTTAACAATCTCTATTATATAATCAATAAACACGGTAAGAAGGTTAAATTTAATCTTAACTGGGCCCAGCTCTTACTGTTCGTTGGGATGCACTATTTCAACGTACTCTTAAAAGCTCGGCAGCTTGGCATGACCACAATCATATGCATACTGTTTTTGGATAGTGCTCTTTGGAACAAGACGACATCGTGTGGGATCATTGCACATAACCGAGAAGATGCGGAGAAGTTTTTTGACAAAAAAATTAAGTTCGCCTACGAAAATCTGCCTGAAGCTATTAAGAGACTCAGGCCTGCAAATACGGATTCAGCAAAACAGTATCGATTTAATAACGGGTCGTCGATATCAGTTGGGACGTCTCTTAGGTCCGATACACTGCAATTCTTGCATATCTCAGAGTACGGGAAAATCTGTGCTAAGTATCCTGAGAAAGCGAAGGAGATTAGAACTGGAGCAATTAACACAGTTCAAGCTGGAAACTTCTGCTTTATTGAGTCAACTGCAGAAGGAAACTTCGGCGACTACTATAACATTTGCCAGGCAAGCTTAGGGAAGATGAGGGCTGGGACCAAGCTGACTCCTCTTGACTTCAAGTTCTTTTTCTTCCCTTGGTGGCAGCACCCTGAATACACCCTGGCCAGTGATGACTTTGAGAAAGAGTTTTTACAGATGCCGATTGAGTTGACAGAGTATTTTAAAGACCTTAAAAATGTGGACGACATAACCATAAACGAAGGGCAGAGGCTGTGGTATATGAAGAAGTATGAACTTCAACAGGATGAGATGATGAGAGAATATCCTTCAACACCTGAAGAAGCTTTTTCTGTTCCACTGCGTGGCGCTTACTATGAAGTGCAAATTCGACGGATGATCGTTGAACGTCGACTCTCAAAAATACCTGTCGACGAGACTCTACCAGTGCACACTGTCTGGGATTTGGGGATTCACGATTACATGGCCTTTTGGTTTTTTCAGATGGTGGGCAAAGCAATTCATATCGTTGACTTCTACTGTAACACGGACAAAGGCTTTGGGTTTTATAAGAAGGTTTTGGATGACACTGGTTACAGACTTGGACAACACTTTGCACCACACGACATTGGCGCTCGTCAGCATTCATCCACAGACGAGCCTGAAGAGAGATTAGAGATTGCGGCTAAAGCTGGTATTGACTTTATTGAGCTACCCCGTGAGATGGACGTGATCTCAGGCATCAACCGAACAAGAGCAATGTTCAACCGATTTTGGATGGACTCTGAAAAATGTAGTCAAGGTGATAACTCTGGCTATGGTGCTCTTCAACTGTACAGAAAAGAGTTCAATGAGAAGAATGCAATGTTCTATGAGAACCCACACAAAGACTGGACAAACCATGGAGCTGATAGTTTACGCATGCTGTCTTTAGCTGTTTCACTGGATATGGTGAGCAATACAACATACGATAAAAGCGCTGAGCTTGCACGTAAAGCTTACATACACCGCAGGGATATTATAAACATATGAGTAACTCACGTCCAGAAAACGAGTATGATGTCTACATTGAAAAAGATGTAGAGATGACTTGGGAAGAGATCGGGATGCAGGTCTGCGACGAGATCGATGCTTCAATACGATTTCAGAAACAACACATTGTCCCACAACGTACTCTGAACTGGGATAGATACTATGGCCGCCCATTTGGTAATGAGCAACCCGGTCGTTCTAAGTATATGTCTCGTGACCTCCTTGAGACTGTTGAGTGGATTCTCCCAAACCTTATTAAGTTGTTTGCTTCAGCTGATCACAAGATTAAGTTACGCCTACGCAACACTGTGGCTCAAGAATATGGACTCACTCCGGAACAGCTAGGTATGGCCCTAATGGGACAAATATATAAAGACCTCTATTCGGACGAGTCCATGGGCCTTTTCATGGTTCTCTACACCTGGTTCAAGGATGCTCTCGTGTCTGGCTCAGCTTATGTAAAACTCTTCTGGGAAGTAGATATGATCCTTGAAGACTTTGAAGAGATGGTTGATCAAGACCAGTTTGCCGAGTTGGCCAATATGCCCGAAGTAACAATTGCTACTGCTCAGGTTGGACCCACTGGCCAGATGTTGGTTAAAGGCCAAGTTGAGCGTGCATCTAAAGATAACCTCGTCTGTGACAACATTCCCCATTGGGAGTTTATATTCGAAGAGCACACCAGATCAATGAATGATGATACTGGCAAAGGCTTTACAACTGTTGTCACCTTAGACTACTTGCGTCGGATCAATCAAGCTTATTCTAAAGATGACGAGAAGTATTTCTGGAATCTAGATATGGTTGAGGCTTCAGCTGGGAAAGATGGTTCATACATCAACTTTGAAACTGAGTCTGAACGGAAACGATTTTTTGATTATGCTGTGCTGAATGATTATGTTGGCGCTCAAGACAAAGGTGCTAAACGACGTGTTCAGTTAACTGAGTGGTACACACGCATAGATGTGAATGGCGATGGTTTTCTCGAAGATGTTAAAGTCTATAAAGCGAATGGACTCATGATCAGATGGGAACTGAATGAAGCTAACTTTGTTCCTTGTGCTAAAATCAGCCCCATCATTGACGTTTATCATTTCCAAGGTATTGCATACGCAGATCTCATTGTAGAGCTCCAGGAGCTTAAATCAATGCTTATGAGGAAGACATTAGACAACTATGACTTCCAGAACTCAGGACGATGGTTTATCAAACCAGGAGCTACAATCGATGAAGAGAGATTTCTTGAAGGTATCCCTGGTGATGTATTCCGGGCAAATCCAGACCACGTTAAGAATTTTGCGCCCTCTGGGTTTGATGCTTCGAGTCTTTCTCTGATTGAGTATGTCGAAGGGATCAAAGAGAATCGTACAGGTTCAACACGATACAACCAAGGGACTGATGCTAGTTCTTTGAACCAAACAGCACACGGTATCCAAACCATAATGAATGCCTCAATGAAGAGAATCGAGCTTATCGGCCAACTCTTTGCTGAGGGTGGACTTAAAGACTTCTTCGTGAAAGCTGCAAAGCTTTATCAGAAAAATATTACAGAACCTTTCACTGCAAGGGTTGATGGTGAAGAAGTTGAGATTAGTCCTGAGATGATTAAAGGTGCAAAGATTGAAGCCTATGTAGATCTTGGTACTGAGGATCAAGCTGGTCAAATTGAGTCACAAAGACTACTGCAGATGTCGGCAGTCTTGTTCGATTTAAATACAAAATTTCCCGGGATTATCACCCCAGTGAAAGCTCGGGCTATTGCAGTAAAATATGTATCGGCTATGGGATTCAATGCTGATAGTTATATCTCTTCAAAGAATGAGTTTGAAGCTGCGACACAACAAGCACAGCAGATGCAGGAGACAGTCCAGCAGATGCAGATGATGTTAGAGCAGATGAAAATTCAGATCGAACAGAAGGGTGTTGACGTGAAAGAGATTGCAGCTTATGGAGAAATTGCTGCAGCTCAGGAAGCTTTGAAAGTGAAGCTAATGATTGCGAATGCACAGCTTAAACAAAAGGATGGTGAAGGATTCAGAACCCAAAGAGTGGATCTGGCGAAGACTATAATGCAGATCGAGAACAGCAACTCGAATCAGGCCACGAAGCAACCCGCTTAGTTGGCCTTCTAGCAGACTTCTTCACAACAGAACGAGCGGAACACTATAAAGCTTTTAAGGAGCTTGAGTTTGGTCCTAAGATCGAAGTGTTCCAAACGGTGGTGGCTCGATCGAATGCTGTTGATAGACTTGAGAACAAGCTCAAGGAATTTATTGCACAGCGAAATCACATCGAGTTAATTGAAAGAAAATCTCGACAAACAGGAGATGAAGACAAAGATGGCAGATACCCAGCAAGACGCGTTTGATCTATCGGATGAAGATTTTGATAGTATACGTGATGCACTACCGAGTGATGGAACTGTTGCCCACACTGCAGCTGTAGAACCAGAACCAGTGATCGAGAACGATGTTAATGTTGAGATTGAAACTGAAACTACCGGGGTAACAGAGGGTAGCACAGACACAGATGATTTTGACTTTGACAACATGTTCGACCAATCTGGAGCTGTAACAGCAGAAGATACAACTGTTGTGACTGATGATACAACTGTGACAGACACAAAACCTGCCACAGAAACTGTGACATTAATCCATAAAGGTGTGTCTAAAACTGTGACCATTGCTGAGGCTATTAACTTAGCTCAGAAAGGTTATGACTACGAAACGAAAACTGCCAATCTTGCACCCCACCGGCGACTCGTTGAGATCGTTGAATCCGATCCAGAAATCCGTGACTATATAAACAACAAGGTTTTGTCGAAGACGATGCCTGTTGTTTCTAAACGGGAAGACTTCGAGACTGAAGAACTTTGGCTGGCGGACAACATGGTGAAAGCAGCTTCGGCAGCCAACCCAGTTATCCCCGGTAAGGTTGAGGCCACAACAGAAACAACAGAGGCACCCACTGGCCAGGGTGGAGAACCACCACTTATAAAAATGTTAAGGCAGCGAGATCCTGATAACTTTGATAAGGTGAAAGTATATCTTGCACCAGCACTTCAGAGCTTAACAGTAGCTCAGTATCAAGCTGTAGCTCAAGACGTCAATGCAGTTTTTAAGTTTTACGACAGCGTGAAACGACAGAAGGCACCCCAAACCACAATCGCAGGTCAATCGAAAGAGAAGACTTTTAACCTGCGGAGTGGGCAAGGGAATAGCAATGCGTCCCGCCCCAACAAACCCAAGAATGCTTGGGATCTCAGTAACAAGGAATTTGATTCTGTGATGAATAAAACAAAGGGTTATTAAGATCACAGAGTAAAACTTAATTTACCTCTGGAGGTAAAATGGCAACAAACACAACCACCACAACAATTCCCATTAATATTGAGGGGTTTTATGACCGGAACCTTCTGAGACGTTCTCTTGCAGCACTTCTCTACAGCCGGTTTGGACAGACGCGTCCGCTCCCCAAAAATGCTGGAAGTAAAATCACCTTCCGTAAATACGGATCACTTGCAGTTAATACAACCCAGTTGACTGAGGGTACAACTCCTGCCGGTACAGTTCTTAGCGTGACTGCTATCACTGCTACAATGGGTCAGTATGGCGATTTCATCGTTATCACTGATAAGCTTCTGGATATGGGTCTCGACCCAATCTTGGTTGAGGCTGGTGAGATTCTCGGTGAGCAGGCTGGACTATCCATCGATACAATCCATCGTGCCGGTCTTCTGGCTGGTACCACGGTGCGATATGCTAATGGTGTCGCAGCGCGAATCAATGTCATTACTGCAGCTGTTGTAGCTGACCTTCAGGTTGCAGTACGAACCCTGGAAGGCGTCAATGCTATGAAATTCCGGTCTATGAATGCCCCTACTGAAAAGGTTAGTACTGTACCTTTGCGGGCAGCTTTCATTGCAATCACTCATACTGATTGCCGTCAGGATTTTGAGGGTCTTACTGGTTTCACTCCTGTTGAACAGTACTCCTCACAGAAAGATGTAATGGAAGAGGAAATCGGTGAGTTCAAAGGTATCCGAATTCTTGCAACCACTAACGCTGGTACTGTGCCAAACACTGGCGGTACTGCAGTAACCAACGGTCTGGTTTATACCACAGCCAATACCTCTTGTGATATATACCAGACTCTAGTCATTGCAAAAGATGCTTATGGTGTTATACCCCTGCAGAAAGGCAATGTGGAAAATATTGTGAAGCGTGCTGGATCTTCTGGTACTGAAGATCCATTGAATCAGAGGAACACCTCTGGTTGGAAGGCCTACACAACCATCAAGATCCTGAATGATAACTTCCTCATCAGAATCGAGCACGGAGCTACTGCTCTTTAGAATTAAACCTTGGGCTTATGATTTATCATAAGCCCAACCCTAACAAGGAATTTTCGACAATGGAAAAAACCATCGAGAAAGACCCAAGAAAACAATTATTTTTGGTTGTAGTAAATCACCTCCAAGCAGATGGTGATGAGAAGAACAACCCCATCCCTGTTAACGACCTCGGTGATCATGCTCACGGTCGAGCTGTCTGCTATCCAGATACTGAAACTGTTCTTTCGCAGGTCCAGATTAATATCCTCAAAGATGCAACAGTTGATCTGAGTTTGCCAGTCCCTGAAGACTCTGGCATCATGCAGGAGTCAAACCCTCTCAGAGCTGCAGAGGCTCACTACAAAGGTTTTACAGCTTCCATGGATCGTAACACAGGGCGCATGATGTTACGGCAGCAGAAGAAACGGTTTTCTGTTTCTGTCATCAAACCTTACGTTCCAGCAAAACCCAAAACCACAGCACCTGTAAAAGAATAGGAATAAACCATGGGAACTTTGAGCACTGTAATTGAGAAAGTACGTCTCCGCATTCGAGAAAATAAGACTCAGTTTTTTGTTGACAATGACTTCATGTCATTAGCTAATGACTCAATGGACTTATTCAGCTCAGCACTTATGGACGTCGAATGCAAGCTTGCAGCTAATGATACATCTTTTTCGGTTGTTAGCACTACTGCAGACTATGCTATTGCAGACAAGAGTTTTATTGTGCCTGGATACATCTTTCTCGATGGTGCCCCTATTCCCAAATACAGTCCTCTAAACCCAGAACAGCTGTCATACCTTGATACTGTTCTGGGTCTCACACTATACAATCATGCCGCAGGTGATATGGTTGTATACTACTGGCCAGTAATAACAGAGTTTACAGCAGTCAGTGACACTATCCCCTATGATGGTGTGTGGGATCAAGCGCTCATGCGGTCTCTGGTTGTTGAGTCAAAAGAGATACGTAAACACAACCCGCAGAATGTTGCAAGCCTAGCCACACAAGCATACATTGCTGCACTTGCAAAGTCAATTGCCAAATATGGAACATTTGAGCGATCAATGAAGGGGAGCCTCAATGTACAATAATATAGCACGAGCCCCATTCACCCCAGAAGAGTGGCAGCCCCTTTCGTTCCGAGGTTTTCCTTTCGGCCTAAACACAAATCTACGCGGCTCGCTTCTCAATACAAAAGAGTTAGCTCAAGCCACGAATGTCATGTTTAGACCAGGAGGAAAGCTTGTCACAAGGCCTGTCTTAGAGGCAGTTACCACTGTTGCAATAGGTGTACCCTGTGACAGGAAAACTGGTAATATTACATCTGGCCAGGAAGTGTTTTCTGCAGATGTGGATGGAAAGATCTACTATGACGTCGGTACTGTTCCGACCCTTATAGGCACTGTTGGAGTTAAACCTTTTCTGCTCCCCTATAAAGGTGCAATGCTTATCATGGATGGCGGCATGTTGAAGTACTGTGACACCACTGCTGAGATAAAGCTTGCTTTCGATGGTGGAGACACTGGTACTCAATACAGTGTCTGGGATAAAGACTCTTTCGAAGATGAGGATGATGGGACTACGACTGGTGCAATACAGGGTTGCCGCTTCACAACTAAAGCTTGGGAGGCTGGATACACGATCCCAATCACTTTGGTTCAGTTCAAGGTTAAAGCTACAACAGGCACCTCAACAGACATTGTCGTGAAACTGAAAACCACTGCCGGGGTTGAGATGGCCTCTAAAGCACTCAACCAGTCAGTAACTGATGTGGCTGGGTATTACTCAGTCTCATTCACTGATGATGACATCACAACTGAGCTCTCACCTGAGACTGAATATGATGTCACACTTGAAGGAACCAACTTTGAGCTGAGTTACTCAACACCAGTTATTAGTGCTACAGGTCACTCATTCAATGGTACAGTTGTTGACACTGCAAAAGATCCGCTGATGAAGATCCACCCAGATGTTCCACCTAAAGCATCCTTTGGTATCATCACAGGTAAGGACTCAAGTGCTCGACTCTTCATATATAACCCTGATGAACCCGGCCGCGCTTACTACTGTAATTTGACCCACAAAGACTGGTCAACTCTGAATGGTGGAGGTTATGTCGGTGTTGTGGATGAGGACAAGAACTCCTTCAAAATAGGCGCTTTTGGGATCCTTTATGGCGTCTTATACGTCTATGGAGATGAATCCAATCCTTATCTATGTGTACTTACTGGAGCAACACCCGTGGAGTATCAGGTGACTCCAGTTTTCCAGCATGCAAGTGCAAATAGAAAAACCCTTGTCAACGTAAACAATGACCTATTAAATGCCTCTCGTATTGGAGTGACAAGACTCAAAGGCGTGCAAGAGTCAGGTGATGTGCGGACATTCCCAATCACAGAACGGATCGATAATCTCATAAACAGCTATTGGGACTTAGATGCTTTTGCTGGGTATGACCCAGAGTATGGGCACTATATTTTAAAAATGACAGGGTATGATCGAATACTCATAGCCAACACAAAACAGCCTTTCACTGAGGAAGGTGCAGAGGGTAGAACAGGTTTTCCCTGGAGTGAGTTTGTGTTGCCCTATGCCCCAGCTTACTTCTCACAGTATGAAGAACAGTTTGTCATGGGTATGACAAATGGCTTGTTCTATAAATTCAACAGCACTGGTTATAAAGACTTAGGCGTCACAGCTCTTGACATAAATGTCGTATCAAACGTTTATGTCTTCGACGGGGTTGATGTTGACCTCGAGCAGTACCAGTTGATAGCGACCAGCTACATGGGTGCACAATTTGACTTCAAAGTTCTCATTAACGAGAATGAAGACACTTATGCTTTTGAAGACACAAAAGCAGTGTCTATGAGCGACAAAGTTACAGTTGATGATCTCGCAGATGTTGAGGTTGATGATTGGCTTTCATCGATTGACCCAACAGATACGAGGTTATTTTACCCACTTAACATTGCTTGTACAGCTTTTCAATGGCAAATTACAAATGTAAAGTTAGTTGGAAGACCACTTTACATTGACGGCGTAACTATCAAAGCTTTAAAGGTGGAATCATAATGGTTGGAACACAAGATGAATTTACTGGCAGCACATCTGGCAAGAATGCGCTATACCAGATCCAGAATGATCTTAAGGATGATATCTTCCCAATACGAGTTGAAGTTGAAGCAGCACGTGGAGGAGAGGTTGATCTGAACACACGGATCAATACAGCTGAGGCAAGCGTTGGTGCTAATCAGGTTCTGACTGCAGCAGATGTTGTGTCAACCAATGCAGATGTTGTATCAACAAATGCTGATGCAGCTGCAACAGCTTTAGACAAGACAGCAACCAATGCAGATGTTGTATCGACAAATGCAGATGTTGTTCTTACTGCAGCAGATGTTGTTCTTACTACAGCAGATGCAACTGCAACAGCTTTAGACAAGACAGCAACCAATGCGGATGTTGTTTCAACCAATGCCGATGTAGTAACTACTAATGCCGATGTAGTAACTACTAACGCTGATGTAGTCACGACAACAGCCTTGGTTGATAATTTCGATGATAGATATCTTGGTGCAAAGGCAAGTGATCCGGCTCTTGATAATGACGGTGATGCTCTTGTAGATGGGGCATTGTATTTTAATACTACAATTGATGTCATGAAGGTCTACGATCTTGGAACAACTACTTGGTTGCAAATGACACCAACATCAGGGGAACAAACCAATATTGATACTGTTTCTGGTATTGCTGCTAATGTTACTACGGTTGCGGGTATCGCGGCTAATGTCACAACAGTTGCTGGAATTTCAGCAAACGTAACAACCGCAGCAGGTATCTCAGCAAACATAACTACGGTAGCTGGAATAAGCACAGACGTAACAACAGCAGCCACAAACGTAGTTGACATAACCAATTTTGCAGATGTGTATCAAGGGCCAAAGGCTTCTGATCCAGCAACAAGGAATGATTCTTCAGCACTTCAAGCTGGGGATCTGTATTTCAATACAACCAGTGATTTAATGAAATTTTATACTGGGGCATCTTGGAGTTCTATAGCTCCTGGAATTGGTGCTGTTTCTGACGATCCAACTCCGCAGCTGGGTGGTGACTTAGACCTTAATGGCTTCACGATATTAAATTTACCTGGTGTGGTTGATTTTGACGGTGGAGCTTCAACAACAGTATATTCAAGTGCAGACATAATTCTTGAGAGCGGAGGATCAATCTAATGGCAGTAATATTAAGACAAAGACGTGACACAGCAGCTAACTGGGCGACTAACAATCCGGTTATTCCAGATGGGCAATTATGCTTTGACGAGACAAACAACACCTTCAGGATAGGCGATGGGGCAGCTAACTATGCCGATCTATCAATCCAGTCTGGTATTCCCGGCGATCTAACTGAGATTGTTCAAGACACCACCCCACAACTTGGTGGTGATCTTGATACAAATGGGTTTGCAATCAATACAATCAATATGGCAGACTCAGTTCTTACCAGACCCAAAGTCCTTGATGAATCATTCACAGTGAATGCAATTGGTGATACAGGCGGTGGTTCAGATGCTATTGATGTAACCCTTGGTAATGTGGTCACAGCAACAGTATCAACAGCCGAACAAACATTTACTTTCACAAATCCAGCAGCAACAGGTTCGTACTGTGAATTTGCTCTCCTACTTACGAATGGGGGGAGTCAAATAGTAAACTGGCCTGCAAGTGTAGATTGGCCAGCAGCAACAGCACCGACACTAACGGCTGCAGGAATTGATGCTCTCGTGTTCTGGACAGTAGATGCCGGAACAATCTGGTACGGTAAACTTGTTGCCTTGGCTTTTGCATAAGGAGGGAATATGACTAAATTACTTATGGGAGCAGGAGTTGTAGATGCTACAACCTATGTCGAGGATGTGTTCAGCACTTATCTCTATGAAGGTAATGGCTCAACGCAGGATATCGTGAATGGTATTGACCTTGCTGGTGAAGGTGGGATGGTTTGGATTAAGAGCAGGTCTGTAGCAACCTCTAGCGTTATAACTGACACAGAAAGAGGGGCATCTCAGTTTTTGCAGTCAAATAACACCACTGCTAACGTAGATGCTACTGGAAAGTCTTTATCAGCTTTTAATACAACTGGTTTCTCTATTGATGAAACTGGTGGTTATTGGGTTGGGGGGTTAGCAGCCACCTACGCCTCATGGACATTCCGTAAAGCACCACGATTCTTCGATGTTGTTAAGTACACTGGCAATGGTGTTGCAGGGAGTAGATTACTCAACCATGACTTAGGCGTTGCTCCTGGTTTGTTCTTCTTGAAAGCTACAAGTGCCAGTGGTAACTGGTGGACATACCATCGGTCCATAGGGGAGGACAATTACTTAGTTCTTAACAGTACAGCAGGATCAGCACCTTTTGTGGGGTTCACGGCAGTAACAGACACAACCATAGATGTGGAGCAGTTTAACACTCTCGGCCAAGAACATATTATCTACCTGTTCGCCCATGATACTGAAGATGACGGGATGATTCAGTGTGGTGTCGTTACGGTATCGGGTGGCGTGGCTGATGTTGATTTAGGTTGGGAAGCTCAATGGCTCTTAACGAAACCGACTTTCTCGGGTGCGTGGTGGATGACCGATGATATGCGTGGGTTCAGTTTGGCGCAATCAAAGTTACTACAACCACACTCATCAAGTGCTGAATATTCGGATGGGAGTGTATACTACACACCAACTTCAACCGGGTTTAAAATGGCTAATTGGGGTAACGGAGAATACATCTACATGGCAATCCGCAGACCTATGAAGACTCCAGAGGTTGGGACTGAGGTTTTTGCTATTAGTGAAAGAACAGCAACCGCCCCCGGTTTTGATTCTGGCTTTCCTGTAGATGCCGCAATAAGACGAGTGGTTAGTAGTATTCAGTCTAATAGTATGACCTCAAGGCTAACTGGGTCCACTTCTTTAAAGACGGATACGGCATATTCAGAGGTTCCTGATTTAAGTACACAATGGGATTACATGGAGGGCTACTCTGACGATTATGGTAGTGGAAGTAATTTCTACTCATGGATGTTCAAACGTGCCCCTGGGTTCTTTGATGTCGTTGCTTATACCGGGACAGGAGTTGCTCATGCCGAATCACATGGATTAGGAGTGGTTCCTGAGTTGATGATTGTGAAAGCCAGGAGTTTAGTTGGCGAACATTGGGGAGTCTACTATGGAGACAACACGAAGTACTTGCAATTAGATGATAATATAGCACCCCTAACACTTTCCAGCATCTGGAATAATACATCTCCTACTGATACTGGATTTACAATCGGTACAAGTAATATTGTCAACGGCTCCCCTGTAACCTACATAACCTACCTATTCGCAACGTGTCCTGGTGTATCCAAAGTTGGATCATATACAGGTAACGGATCAAGTCAAACCATTAATTGCGGGTTTAGTACAGGTGCAAGGTTCATTCTGATCAAGCGCACAGACTCCACAGGTGATTGGTTCGTATGGGATTCAGTCAGAGGTATTGTAGCTGCAAACGATCCACATCTAAGCCTTAACACAACAGCAGCAGAGGTTACCACTGATGACAGTGTTGATCCTGAAGCAAGTGGATTCATTGTGAATCAAGTAGCAGCAACAAACATTAACGTAACCAGCGCAGAATATATCTTTTATGCAATATCATAAGGAGAAATAAATGTATAGATTAAGATCAGATGGTTCACTGAAAACTCAAGGTGAAATCCGTCAAGCACATCCGAACACTTCTTACCCTAAGATTTGGACAGTCAGCACATGTAATGACTTAGATATTGACCCGGTTTTGATAACCCCAAAACCAGTAGCAAGTTCAGATTTAAAGATTGTTATCCGTGATGGGGTTGTTCAGGATCAATTGTCTAATTGGGTTGAAGCATGGACTGAAGTCGATAGGTTTCGGGATATCCCAGAAGGATTGACAAAAGCAGAACAAGAAACAGCATTCAGAGCAAGCGAATTTGAGAAAGCAAAAAAGGCAAAGATACAGGCTATTAACGATCTGTTCAAAGCTGAAACGGCAACTATCAAATCCGGTGTAATGCAGGAAGAAATTGACACCTTCAACACCCAGGAAAGAGAAGCATTGGCATTCCAAGCTGACACCACAGCAACTGTTCCATTGCTCACTGGTTTGGCAACAGTAAGGGGCCTGACTGTATCAGAATTGGCCGTTAGGGTTCTTGGTCATGCAGATGCTTATAAAGGGGCGATATCCCAGGTAATGGGCAAGAAACACGCCTTTGAGGATCAAGTAAAATTGGCCATCACTATAGAAGATATTAACGCTATTGAGATAATAACTTTACAATAGAATTCTAAGGAGTGAGACTATGGCAGATTATTTAGACTATCTAATGGCAAACCCCGATGTGGCAAGATCCTTAGGAAATAAGCTAACAATACCGCAGATGGAAGCAGCAGCTAAGCAGCATTTTCAAACGTACGGTGCTGGTGAGGGTCGCTCATGGGGTGGCTCAGCTCCCACAGCAGCTTCTGCTTACCTCGCAGCGAACACTGATGTAGCAGATGCATACTATGGAGGTAGCTTTGCTGCAGATGGCGTCACACTTAATGACTTTGCAACACAGCACTATACTGACTATGGCATAAATGAGTTGCGCGATTGGCCTGGAGGTGCACCCCCAAGTAATACGCTGCCAGGTGGTGCCTCAAAAACTGAGCCGCCCCAGCTGTACAAGCCCGACCTGTTTCCAGAGTCTCGTACAGGAATCGGTCAAGACTATATTGACCAGATAATGAGTTCTCTTGTACCTCAGTTGACGGGATCCATTGACAGTTACAAAGGTGATATAGACGTACTCACTGGCCAGGCGGTAGGACTTGCACGTAACACAACCCAAGACATGATGAAAGAGATGATGCAGTCGTTGACCAGTAATATGAATGTGCGTGGTATGACAGATAGCACTGTGATGAGTGATGCGATGGGCACAGCAACGAGTGGTATTCTATCAAATCTATCAAATCAAGTTTTACAGTCTGGTATGGAAGGTGCTAAACTCAACCTCGGTATGCCTTCAATGCTTGGTC
>Ga0307988_1001086_pt1 | contig 16386 bp, 19 predicted proteins | sample EllFjometagen183_FD_203166 | JGI IMG/M metagenome (GOLD analysis project Ga0307988, IMG submission 203166) | Marine microbial communities from Ellis Fjord, Antarctic Ocean - #183 | ecosystem: Environmental > Aquatic > Marine > Unclassified | place: Southern Ocean | collected 2014-10-08 | reverse complement strand
TACCATCTACCATACCTCCAAGTCCTGGTATAGTTAGAGTGTTGGCTGAGGCTCTGCTGAACAGTTCGCTCTGATCTAGGTATGACGATGATTGGTACACAACACCTGAGGCCAGCTTAGCAGCCGTTACGTTAGCATCCAGTATCTTAACAGTAGTAACCGCATCGGAAGCTAATTTAGCAGCACTAATAGCACCATCAGCTACAGTCCCTTGGTCAACAACTTGGAACGTAGTGATCTCCACCTCAAGGACTCCAATAGGGATAGCCGAGGTGAATGTGACAGTAGTGCTTGAGACACTGAAGGTGCTTCTGTGCTGCTGTACGCCATCAAAAGAAACCATGAGAGAGTTCTCGCTGGCTACCGAATTGCTTATAGTAAGTGCAGTAGTAGTACCAGCGGTATAATCCGTAACGGTTACGTATGTGTCGATAGCCACGTTAGATAGAGGAGTACCACCGATCTCGGAGACAATCTTCCAGCCAACAGTAGCATCGGTGTACACCAGTATCATACCAGCGCCATCAACGTCTATAATAAGGTCAGCCGCAGCACTCTCGATGTTAACACTATTTCTGCCCAGAGTTATCGTATTAGTCGTAGCCTTGTTGTAGAAGTCACTGATACCAACAGTATCACCTTCTGATGGTGTAGCTGGCAGAGTCACAGTGACATTGCCACTAGAGGCGTTCACTAAGTATCCAGCACCGCTTACAGCCGTCACACCTATTGCTGTTACTTCCCAAGATACTCCGCCACCTCCTATTGATCCCCACTCAACGCCGTCGTGCCCCTCGAATGTCGAGTCATCAGTATTGAAGCGCATATACCCTGATAGGGGCGAACCATCCCGCTCCAAGGCTGTCCCCTTTGGCATGACCGCCGATCCGGTGGCGCTCGTCTTGGCGACAAGCCCTGTCAAGACTAGATCGTCCAGCTTCTGCGCTACTTCCTGAACAGTATCATCAGTAGTCGTGAGGACGCCATTGAACCCCGAGGCATCTAGCGTCAAAGCCCCGGCGGCTGTTTGGTCTCCGGTATTAGTTCCAGAAGTATTGCCAATAACCACAGCCTGGGCGTCAGTAACATAGTTGTCATCTGCCCCAAGAACAGCGGCTACCGTGACCCCGATGTCCGCGTCTTTCAGGATTGTTGCATCAGCTACTTCATTTCGTGAGTCTCTCGTTGCCGGCACTGGATGGGATGTCACATGGGACTGAGCTGCTACCGTGACCCCGATGTCCGCGTCAACGACTATTGTCGCGTCATAAGCCTGTACGTTAACCCCGATGTCAGCGTCTACTAAAACATCAGCATGAGACGTTTCAGATTGTAGTGCTGTCCCTATGAGTATCGCCTCAGCGTCAGTAACATAGTTCTTGTCTGTGACTTCTGTGACATTCGCATTCGTTATGGTAGGGGTTGCAGTAAACTCTACTGCGGTTGCTCCGGCGTTAACCGCAAGAACCTTGTTCCCTGCTGCAGTGAAGGCGCTAGGGGTGTCGGTCAGACCTAATATAGTCGAGACCCCAAGGTCTCTTATATACTGCAGCTCAACCTGTTTGCTCGTCCCTGCGGCGCTTGAGGTGATATCTGATACGTCAACAACGTGTATAACGTCATCAACTGCTGGGGTAGTTAACGCAGCTTTGTCTGTTATTTTAGCCACTCTATTCCTCTTTAATTAAAGTATAAATACGCCCCATCCTGGGACTGCACGTTGCCTCCGTCCATGAAGGAGTAGTCCCGTCCAGGGTATGATATCCCTCTTATCTCAACGAGCGCCTCATCGTGATTGGCAATTAGAGCGGAAATCCTATCTAGCTCCTCCAATAAATACCGGGTCTGCTCTGGGGTAAAAATCCCTTCAGACAGTATCCCTCTTGTATATCTACCTCCGCTATCACTAACTCTTACCGTTTTCACCAGAGGCCTCCATCTTCCCACTCAATGTCAAAAGAGTCTAATTGCCACGTATATGCCGAATTATCGTTCTCTATTTTTATGGCCATATATCTCCGGTCAACCAGCATATCAGCCCTCAAGGTCGTCCCGATAGTGTATTCAAATACTGTGTCGTAGACCGGGGTAGCGTAGGCATCGTCATCTGTCCCACCAATATGGATCTTTATAGTCGCTCCGTTAGTCCCTGATATGCGGGGCCGTATGCCTTTTATGAGCGTCCTACGCTCTGCTGCTCCGAAGGTGAGTCCGGTCCTCTCAAGATACGAGTTAGTTGGTGAACCGTCGCCCCCTGCGTCCGCCAGGTGGAGTTCATCACTTGCTGCAGCCATCATGACTCTAGTCTTGCCTGGGACATTGGCCGCTTCATTCCATTTAGTGGTATCAGTGTCCCACGCCTCACTGTCATCGCTCCAAGGGTCAGTTATGGCCTCGTCTATGGCTCCGTAAGCCCCGTGGTAAATGCCTGGCAGATCTTTAAGGGCTATCGTTTTATCTCGGTAGTTCCAGACTACGGCCTTATCGCAAGAGGTATTTCCTACCGAAGGGTAGCAGACCCATATCTCATTAAAGAAAGGATTTTTCAGTACGAAAGCTACATTCCTGGCGTCAGAGTCTATACCGCTGAAAATGTCTCTCCTTACCTGTTTATCGAGGATTGGTAAAGCTGTGTTGCCGTCGTGAACCAGCATATCCGAGTCAGTGAGTACGAAATGGTACCCATCAAATTCGACTACGCAGTTGCGGTTCATTATGCCTGAGGTGCCCAGCATCTTTTTGAAAGAGAATACGAAGGCCCCTCCGATGTACGTCATTACCCAGATTGACCCTTCCCGGTAAATTATGAAAGAGTCCCGCAAGGTCAGCCCGTCTATGATGTGCCCGGCTCCTTCAGCGAGATCAGTCTGCCCAGCATCCACCGTTTCGTCTGTCTCGTCCCACGAGGTAGGCACTGCGCCCGGAACCGCTGGGTGAGACCACTTAACCATATACGGGTAGTTCGTCCCACTTATCGTGACATCCATAGCGACGAGGAACTGCTTATAGACCCTCATTGCTTTACAGGTAGTCGCTGCGGGCCAATTGGAGAGGTCTGCAAAGTTGGTGAGTACATCGGTGTCCCACTGCTGCGGGTCATCGGTACCATTGTTTAAGATCGGAATACCGCCTAAAACGCCGCCCGTCCATGAGTTAGGCGTTCCAGTATACGCTGCGCCCGAGAGGTCTGTGTGCGTGATTGTAGGGTTCTTGGCCACAACAGAGATAGTTGCCTCCCCTGCATAGATCCAGTGAACATAGCCCCCGATTGTCAGAGGCATAAGAAAGTAGGGAGTGGTTGAGGGGGAGTCATACACGGTATTGTAGCCGTAGAACTGCGTAGCATAGCCGTCTAAGAACCTCATATTGCTGGCATCAGACCAGGTGAAGTCCGGTACATCTCCTTCCGGGAGCTTCACAGGAGAGATGTCCTTGTTAACCCCTCTCGCCCCCGCTGCGACTACTCTTGTCATTGGCATACATCACACCCAGTGTACGTCTGCTGTTACGTCTAAGTCCTTCAGCTCCTGTAGAGTCCTGATAGAGTCCTCTATATAAAGCTCAAGCTCATCGTTCTTTGTGTCGAGCAGATCAAGCACGTCATCAAGCACGTCTCTTGCATCAAGGTAATCGATGTCTTTCTGTGGTGCTGCGCCTTTTGACTCTTTGCGTAGCGCTTTGAGTTGTTTGGAGTTGGCTCTACCCAGCGCTATTGTGTCACTTGTGCCGTTAGCCAAACCTACTCGCCTGGTGTACTCTGCTGCCCGTTCGCCATTACGTAAGCTGTCAGCTAACTCAATTGACTCAATCTGAGTTAATCCGTGATAGCGGTCAGCTAACTTCGCGTCTATCTCTGCCTTTGTCAGGTCCCACAGGTCAAGTGTCGGCTGGTACGGTGTAAGGTCGGTAAACTCCGTATTGAACCCGTCAGCCCACTCCTCATGCCCTTTATTGCCTGACCACTGTACTGCATGGAGGTTAGCCGGCAACGAACTGAGATCTATTTTGAGGAAAAGGCCCCCAACACCGACAACACCATCTGGTTTAATTATCGTGAATTTCATTATGCCCTCTGTATTGGTTGACCTACCTCTTTGCCCATCTGGTGCGTTATGATAGCCTGTCGCTCTGGTGGAAATATAACTTCAGCATTAAGGCTAATATAGTGGAGTGAGTCATCTTCGCAATGAAACACCCACCAGTATTTTTCTTTAGCCTCGGTTGCTTTAACCTTCTTGACTTTTCTCCAGAAGGTTTGGCCAGGCTGTCTATACTTAACTGTATATACCTCTATCATTACACTGCCTTCATTATGTAATGGCAGGGCAAAAATTTCGGCCTATTCTCTGCCTCAGACGCTGCTCCGGTAGCGGCGGTCCCAGAGGCTCCGGTAGCTCCTGTTCCTGCTGCCGTACTCGTAGTATTTGGTGGATTAACTGAGTGAAGATGAGGACTACCACTGCCTGTTGAGCTTGTCGCCTGAAGGTTCCGAGGATAGTCAGTAACCCCCCCGGAAGCTCTGGATGAAGTGGCCCCCGAGTGCGCATAAGAAGTGTGTGTATGCGCAGCCAACATAGCGATAGACAGGGTTGCCCCTACACTATTAAAAGCTGCTATATTCACACTATGAGTATGGCTAGGTCCGGTATGCGTATGGCTCGGTCCGGTGTGGGCGTGCGCCATAGCGTTATCACCACCGATAGCCCCAACAGCCGTGTCACCCATAAGGAACCGATCATCGGTTAAGTTTGGCAAATACCTGGCCGCCCCGTTAAAGATAGAGCTGTCTGCACTATTGAGTGCCGCGCCATTACAGACATAAAACCCGCTGGAGTTGAGCAGAGTGTTAATCGCTGAAGCAGAGTTCCCGATCACACTGGTAAAACTGGCATTCGCTGTATTAGAGAAATACCCGCCTATAAACGCCATCACAGCGCCGGTAGGGACGGTTGTCAGCGCGGCAAGCGCCGCATCGACCTCTGTCTCAGTATATACATCAGCCCAGGATACTGAAGTGCCGTCGTTGGTTATGAATTTTCCTGAAGTGCCAGAAGCCACCGGCGGGTATATCGCTGCAACAGTAGTCGCATCGACATAAGCTGTAGTAGCTATTTGAGTACTGTCGTTGCCAAGAGTCGCCGTGGGCGCTGTAGGGACTCCGGTAAGCGGAGTACTCACCCCACTAAGTTGGCCGTGGGTAAGAGTCGCCGCCCCAGTTACATTGGGGAAAGACGCTTTTATCGTAGCCTTTAGCAGCCTGATATGATCATCACCTTGAGATTTAAGATCCCCAGAGGTGGGATTGGTCGCTACCAGATCGTCTATATATGTTCCTGTTTCAAGTCCCATCTCTATCGCTCCATTAAGGCGTATCAGCCATTGGGTTGCTTATAACTTTTGATGAATCAGACCATCGAGCTTCAAAATCCGCATCGGTTATCCGCTGTATTTCCCCTTCATACAGCCCTTTCCAAATCCCTATCCGCTTATCTGACACAATGTAGGGTGTCGCCTCCAGCATCGTTGCATAGAGGTAGGCGTTGGGGAAAGCTGTCAAAACGACATCAGTGTCGCCAGAAGCAGAGAGTGCGGTTAGTTTTTTCCGGTAAATGCAGTTCAGAGTCAAATCTTCTTCCGGGACGGGGGCGAGTTCCGCTGTAGTTGTGTTTATGATAGCGTAGTACTTAGGCACCCCTTCTGCCCCGTTTCTGTTCTCAATAACCGACGCATTCTTCTCAAGAGTCTGCTGGATAAGAGACCGATAACTGCTGTTATAGGGTACCCTGATCCTTACGAAATGCAGAAACCCTGTCGGTAAGGTGATATTCGCTGTTGAGTCATAAGCCTGAATAGTAGTAGTCGTATCGAGGATAACGTGTTTAATGTCGTGGTTCAATCTGGCTTGAGCCAATAAAATGAAACTAGGGATAAGGGTCTCAAGATCCGACCTATGCAGATACCCAGTTAGCAGTGATTTCAACTCGCCATAAGTCATGATTAAAGTCTCCCGTGAGCAGTTCGCAGTTTGCGGTAGTCAGGATCATTCAGTATCTTGTGTAGATCTTTAGTAGAACAGGTAAGGAGGTTTATCCCCTTTTCTTTCAGCAGCTTATCCACAAGTATACTGGGGATAGATGCAACTTTAGTGCCAAGTCCTTCGCCCTCACTGAGCTTAGACGCCTTGGAGCTTTTTGAGTTGAGTATCGCCTGGTTATGCCTGATGACAGGCTCAACATCCTGAACACCACGGACAGTCAGCCTGCCATCGCTATGCGAGAGGTACTGAGTCGTGATCCCGGAAACAGGGTTATGGTCTTCTGCTATCAGTTTCATGACAGTATCTTCTCCGAGGCTTTAAGTGCTTCGTCGGTGGCTATCCCTGCTTGAATGGCCAGGTTGAGCCTACGGAGCTTCTTATTGAGCATCTCCTCCGTCGCGGCCTTAGTCTTGTTGTCCTTGGCTCGGTTCTTGGCTCTCGCTTCGAGAATCGGTAGCCTCATCTTCTGTAGTTCAGTTAGCTTCATCATTCACTCCTGAAGAGGGTACTGAGTTTTACCTCAGTACCCCACTTGTCGGGTTGACAGGCCCTAGGTAGTGAGATCACCGATAAGGCAATGCGCCTTCTCGTTTCCGACCTCAAGAGTCCATTCCCAGATGATCTGCTTCTTGACTGCATCCCCCGCCCGAGCAACGTCAAAAGAGCGAGCCGACCGAAGTTCGGCAATCTTCAAGTACTCAGGGTTAATAAGGAATGTGGTGTTCGCCAAACATTTACGATCTGCAATGATCTCAACAGTGTGGAAATCACCAACATAAACGTCAATAGTGTTGACTAACTGCTTGTTGTCTGTGCTGGCATTTCTTGCATCAGCGCCAGTAAAGCCCGAAATAGCAACTTTAGAGGATGAAGTAGTGACACATTTAAGCGTGTCGCCACTGTCACTGTTGTCATACACGCTCTGTAGAGCAGCCTGAAAGATGGTCTCTGTAAGCGCCCGGTTAGTCCCAGCGAAATCAGAAACATCAGCGCCGTTTCCAGCAACTGCAGAGGACCCTGTGGCTGCAAACTGATTATTCGTGACAGTATATGAGTCCAAAGACCCCATTGTTCTCGCTACAGTAGTACTACCTGCTGCTTTAGCGAGAGACTGTCCGACGATGGCAAATTCTGCATCGTTTTTGATGGCCTTCATCCTGCGAGCAAGTTGGAACGCCATCTCAGATTTAATACCACCTCCTTTCAGTACTTTTTCCTGGGTGCCGGAGACCGTAGCATTTTTGGTCATGATCTGAGTATAGTTACCCAGACGAGAACGATCAGCAGTATTAGTCGCTGACATATCCCCACCCTCAAGAGCGGCGTTAGCTGCTGCTGCTTCGAGCGCATCAACCAGCCATTCGTGGTTTGTGGCGGTAGCTTTAGTCTTACCGCACATGGTTACAACAGGGGTATCAGTCGGGGAGACATCAGAAAGTAGGCTACTGAGGTCTTCTCTGTTACCGCCGGTACTTATTGGCTCGTCATAGGTACTACGAGCGTATGTTGCTATTGCCATTTTAACTTCTCCTTATATGATATCTTCAAGGGCTGAAGCAATACTACGTATGCTCCCCCCTTCATTTTTGATTCGTAACCGCTTCGCCGCCACTTTCTTTTTACTGACAGCAGACTCGGTAGTTTTTGAGTTCCCTGGCTTTACAATTCTAGGCACTTTTTTAAGGCGCTTCTTGAGAGGACTGTCAGACTTGACAGCAGACCCCTTAACAGCGTCCAACATGACCCGGATGATTCGATGATCGTTGATCTTCAACATCTCCTCATCAGTAAAACCGTACACCCGAATAGCCTCATCTTTCATCGCTGAATATTCTTTAGCCGCGACCTTTTCGTCGATCCAGGAAGGCATTACTTCATACAGCTTGTCTGTCTGCTCCTGCACGTAGTTAGCCATATGGCCCTGCGCTCGGTTGGCAGATTCCTGCTGTTGCTCCTGTATTACACGTTGTATGTTGGCTTTAATATTCGTGATAGTGGTGCCTTGATTGGCTATCTCCTGATTAACCGCAGCCCATTCATCGGGCTTCGTTGCCCGCAGTTGGTTCAACTGATCGGGGCTATATCGTGAAGTCAACTGTTGCTCCAGGTAGCTTACCAGACCAACCGCATCGGTCATCGTCTGGTTTAGCCGCGCTGTTTCAGCCGTCTTGACTCCCTGAAATTCTTTCCTTTCCACTGCGTCCGCCTGTGACTTCTTGCGGAGATGGCTCTCAAACTGATAGGAGTTGACCATATCTTTCAACGGTACGAAGGACTCCTCTTTGTCAACTTTCACCTTGAACTGGAGATCCCCTTCATCAGTGATTTTCACTCCATCCTCATCGAGGCCAAAGATGTTTACAAGCTGCTCCTCAGAGAGTTCAAGTTCGTCAGAGGTTTCTTCTTCCTCTTCCTCTTCAGGTTTCTTCTCTTCCTCAACCTCGGCCTCAGTCTCTTCTTCCTCAACCTCTGCCTTAACTTCTTCTTCTTCTTCGACAGGGGCGCGGTTTGTAGACCCATCATCGTTTAGTAAGGCTTCGAGTTGAGTCAGTACTTCCTCTTCGCTGTTTGCTTGTGGTTGCAAAGCGTCAACAGGAGAGGCTACTACTGTCTCTTCTATCCCTTCTGACATGATTTAAAACTCCTCAAGTTCAGTTTTATGTTTAACCACCGCTGCATCTTCGATGTAGCTGTGGATCTCCTCTTTGATAGTCCTCAACACCTGTAGGCCGATCATGATTCCGTCCTGTGTAGCCCTATCAGCCGGGCCGCACTCGATCTGCTCTATGAAGTTGGCCTTCACCTTATCAAAAGCGGCACTCAATACTGGGTGCTTTAAGAGGAAGTCGGCGTCCATTGCTGTAAACTCACTTTGATCAGCCATCCATTTCCCCTCTAAAATCGTTCTGAGCAGCATCAAGTTCTGGCATATTCTCTCGCGCCATTCGGGTCTGCTCTATCTCGCTGTTGATGAGTAAGTCGTAATCTTTCCTGATAAGATCATGTTCCTTCAGGATATAGTCTCGATCTTCTTTGCGGATTTTAGCCTGGAGGGAGTAGACCTTTTCTTGCATCTTCCCCTGGTCGTCTCCGTACTTCCGCTTAATGTCCGCCATGGATGACTCGTACTTGAGTTTAGCCTTCTCACGCTCTACCTGGTTAAACTCTTTTTGTACCTCGATCATCGGATCAGGCTTAGGTGGTTCTTTCGGTCCAAGTTTTTCTGGGTTGGTAAAGAAGTTCTCTGGGTTGTGTAGCCCAACGGCCTCTACAAACTTCGACCTGGCATTGTACGAGTTCTTCTCAGAGACAAGTCTTGCCCCTTCAGGAGTCATCTGGTCAGCTCGCTGCATGGCAATAACATCTTTTAGCCCCATGACCTGCGCCTGTTTATTACCAGAACCGAGTCCTACAGTGACTGTCATGTCGTCGCGTTCTCTCCACGATGATGGATTAACTGATACCCACGATCCCTGCTGCTTCATCTGGTAGGCCTTGTCCTGATGCCTGGTAAGCAGTGCATGGATCTTCAGCATAAGAGGCTTCATGCCACTCTCTGCAAAAATCCGCGCCAGTGCTTCCATTCGCTGGTTGGCTTGCTCTAAAGCCCCCATATACGCCCCATCAGTAACTCTGGAGAGTGCATCAGCATCTAAGCCCATAGTGCCCTTAGAAACGCCTATACGAACTTCCTTCATGTCTTCAAAAACCTTAAAAGCCGGAACTACCTGGCCGATAATCGGGTGCATGGGTTCTGTACGCATCTGGTTGACATCCAAGGCCCTTATAGGCAGTTTCGGGATGTCGTTCATGACGTCACCAAGGTTAACTCCCCGGCCTACTACGGTACGGGGGTTGTTGGTACGATACATGTTGTCGAGAAGCTGACGGGTGATAGTGGTATAGATCCGTTGGATGTCTTCAACCAGCTCCATCCATGATTGGCCTATGGATGAGTGTGGCAGTGGTACTGCAGTAACTCCGATGAATGGGCACATATCATGCTCTTCATTCGACAGTACGGTGTCCCCTGACGACATTACCTGCCGGTACTCAGCTACTCCATCGCCGTTATAGTCGATCCACAGGTAGGTCTCATCTACTTCAATAAGCTCTGAGGACGGGTCATTCGACTCAGTGTCGTTAAAGTCCGCGTTCTCCCCTTCTGTAAGATCCCTTCTGGCGCTACGCTCACTGGAGGCGGAGGTCTTGGCATCAAGATCGTAAACGACTTTAGTGCTAAAGCCCATCTCAACCAGCTTGCTGCGAGTTGTAGTGGTGCAGTGATTAATAAAATCCGCTTTTTCAAGAGAAACGGAAGTTATCTTGCCATCAATAGCAATTTCTTCCGGGGGTATAGGGTCAACAACGACCTTACCTTTTTTGGCTGTTCTATGAATTTTGAGGTCGTAAGAAATAAAAGTAACCGGGCCAACAGGAGTGTCCAGCGTAACTGAGTTGGTGTCATACTCGATGGGTTCTACACCATCCTCGGAAAGAAGCTGTTCAGCCTCTTTTTCGGTAAGGCCCGTATACTCTTCCGTTTTTGTGGTTTCTGTCTCTTCCCAGTAGACCTTGATGTACGCCCCTGGATTCATTAACATATCCTTGATCCATACTAAGATAGTCATAAATCCGTCATTTTGACGCAAAACACGGTTTACTGCGATGGTTTCTTGCTTGGCTTGCTCCTCATCGTTCTCATCGAGGGCATCAAATTCTGCTATGGTAGGGGTGGAGAGGAAAATACGTAGGAGTGAGGGTAGTGTCCATTCTACAGCTTCAAGACACTGCCTGGTAACGATAGAAGACTGACCAGCCTTCTCGTTCCCATATTTAGATCCCATGTAGCGTTCTAGCAGGGCTTCACGCCTTAGAGACAGCGCTCCCTCTGCATAGTTAAGTCCACTGGTCTTTCGGCCACTGATTATTGCTAACAGCTCCGAGTCTTCGATTTTCGGATTCACTCTTTTCTTGGCCATGTCAGCGTCAACTCCATTTGATAGGGTCTTTTTCTAAGAATATGCTACCCTGTGGCATTCGTCAAGTTAATTTCTTATATCGTCTACGTTGTCCTGTTGCCCTGTTATCTCTTTCCACTGCCATCCCTAGCTTCCCGTCTTCAACTGCAAAGGCCACTCGGTGTACGAGGCCGCAGTCACAACACGCCAATTTATAGACCTCTCCGAGGGGGACCTCAAACCCTTCGCCGTCCTCCCGTAGCTTATAGCTCACCACTTCTTCACCAACTCGTTAAGCTCTCGGTATCTCTGCTTCTCCTGATCCTCCGGGAACAAAGGAGTATAAGTAACGGGTTCTGTCCGGGGGGGATACGTCGTGGTGGAGTACTGATTGCTCGGGCAGGTTTTACAGCACTCACGGGGCAACGAACAGCAGCAGCTTCTCATAATTTTCTCCTTAAACTATCCAGTCAGAAAACTCATTATTTGTACTATTTTCCTGACTGAGGTCTTGCGTCAGCCAGTCATCATTAAACATTCCGGCGATCCAGTTAACTGCAAGTACCCGAAATGCATCAGAAATATGGGAACTCCAGTCATGCACTGCTTGCTCACGGAACACTTTGAGCTTCTCATCCCATACCCTGTGGTACGATTTAAGGGAGTCGATGAAGTAACCCAGGTTCTCTTCATGAAACTGACAGCGTGGTATAAGCTGCCGGGCGGCCTCGATACCATCCTCCTTAGAGCTTCTAGGCGTAACCAGTATGTCGATCCCCATGTCACGGGCCGTATTAAGCCTGGTGTTCTTCTCCGGGTCACGGTTAGCTGCATCATGAGGGCCAAAATGGGCTGAGTAGACATACGGTTTAGCGTTTACTACTTTACAGACCTCGGAGAATTTAACATCTACCTCCGAAAAACAGTCGATTATCCTCGGATCTCCCCCTTTGGTCTCCTGTGCAAACACCACAACGTTCGAGTCAAGCCCTAGATCCCAGGCAGTGAACACCGGTTTACCTGGGTCATGTGGAAAATACCCTATACGATCATCAGCTCTGGCTCGCTCCATAAGCTCACCGTAGTAAGCCCCTACCAAGGCCGCTTCAAAGTCACAATAAAACTCCTGTCTGGCCATAGACTCAGGCATACCATCCTCAATCTCTTGCAAGTACTGTGCCTGGGTGATAATGGGTCCGCCGTAGTGATCGTGTGTGTCCTCGATGGTCAGTAGCGAGTGATGCCACCTTTCAGGGTTCTGTCTGGCGGTGTTATGGAGATCGTACCCATGGTTCTTACCCCTGGCGGTATAAATGAAGATAGCCCAGCCACCGTTCTCGGTGAGTATTGGTCTGAGGTATGTCCAGGCCATCGGGTCCTGCAGGGAGTATTCGGAGAGTATAATTCCTCTAGGATTTGTGCCCATCCAGGAGTTGTAGTTGTCGGCTCCGCCTACCTGGTAGGTCGATCCGTTCTGAAACTCAATGAGCATTTCAGACTCATATTTCTTCTTAATCAGAGAGGCCGGTATCCTGTCAAGAAACTTTATACCCGTCTTGTCCACACCCCTCCAGATAGCCTTCTTCGCCTGTGTCTGCTCGGGGAGGAGATGCAGATAGTTACCAACCTGCTCCTGCGCCGCCATGACAGCCACATTTATGGAGCTGAGATCCTTACCAGCCCTTCTGTGCCAGATGAGAGCTATTCTATCTTTTCTGGGTGTTGAGAGTAGCCGTAAGTCCTTGTACATATGAGGAAACAGGGGCCGAAAGAGGTTGTCCTCCTGATACCTTCGTGGGGTGTAGTTAAACGGGAGTTCCACCTTATTCGATTTTTGTCGCCTGGATGGGGATAAAACCTGCGGTATGGGGTTAGCATGTACCATAAAGACGGTACCTCTAGTACTTGTACCTACCATGCAGCCACGCTGCAGCCTTTGATTTATGCTCTACCTTGCAGTAATCGCAGCAGGTCCATATGAACCTAATTCGATAGGCGGCATGAACTTGTGTGGGCTTAATCATCGCATAAACTCCGGTACTGCCTGTTGAGGTGGGTGATCGATAATTGGCGCGAGGTTGGCGGCCTGTTTTAGTTCGGTAGTGCTACCCCCTAGGTTGAACGTTACTTGGGGCGCCTTGGCCGCGTTAGCGTCGTTAAAAAGGCCTTCCAGGTCTGCTATCATCTGGATAGACTTTAATTTATCATGAAATTTATACCTTGGTATACCGTCTCGATCCACATAAAACTCCTTTATAGCGGCTCTGACGTAGCGGGGTAGGGTTCTGAGGTCTCTGACTTCCCGTGTGGACGTTGTTTCGACGTCGGTGTCCGGGTCTCGGGTAGTATGATCCTCCTGAACCAAAGAGGGGTCCACAAAGGCGATGGCGGCCAGCTCCTGTTTGATTCGTTCGGCGGAGGTGGTCATACTGGCTTTGTGGAGGATAGAGAAGTGATCTACCCGCTCCTGCACTGCTTCACTACGGAGGAGGTTACAGGCCAGGGCATACAGTTCCGGCTGAGAGAGCTTGTTTGACTCAGATAGTGGTATAATTGCCGCCTTTATCAACGAGCCAACGCGATCCCCTCCAGCAGCAATAAGCTGTGCAAAGTCAACCTCTCGCTGCCTGGGCGAATACTTGAAGTCCGGGACAGGCATGTAGCTCTCTGTCTGAGGGGCGAATTGTAGATTATCCATAATGTGAAGTATAACGGGGTTACGAGGGGTTGTCAAGCTATATACTCTATAAAGTACATCGAGGCTCCATATCCTGAAACATTTGAAATTTGAAACACACATAAATGTGGTGTACTTACTGAGGTATATCGAGGCCTTATATTCTGAAACATTTGAAATCTGTAGTGCAATTGTAATAGAAGGCGGCCCGTAAATGGGGGTCGTCGTTATATCAGATCTGAGGTGTCACATTGTGGTAGTGCTACATTGTGGTAGTAGATGTCTAGTACTACGCTGTGGTACTGCTACATTGTGGTATAGACATAGAGTACCCGACATAAGATACTTGGTTGAGATGAAACAATTGTGTTGTACTTAACAAAGTACAATGTACTTAACAGAGTACAATGTACTTAACAAAGTATGGTGTACCATACAAAGTACGGGTATTATACCAGGTTTAATGGTGGCTGACCAGGGAAAGGTAGTGATAGCCGTTACTTAGCCCATTTAATGTACATCAGCACGTCTTTTCTTGGGATCAACTACATGTTTTCTCTTTAATGTGTATATATAATATTTTTTTTTCTATATACTTTTAAATGTATATTTATTCTTTTTCTCGGATACTTAAAGGAAAAACATCCGGTTGACCCCAAGAAAAGACTTCACTAAGTACATACGTTTAGAAGTATTCTTTACGGAGTATGTTGTGCTTTATCAGGTATGTACATCACTAAGTAGCTACTCGCCTAACCTGGCCCGTAAAAATAAAACCGAGTGATGTACTTTATTATGTATATTGTACTTGACAATGTATTGAGCCTGGTTTATTTTTCTCTCATACCTTTACGAAGTACACATCAAACCTTTACGGAGTACACCTCAAACCTCAACGGAGTATATACCCCATGATATCAAAACGCGCTCTGAAGTATCAACACACTACCTGGTTTGCTAACTTACACCAATATTTGTTCTGGTTTAATAGTCATCTTGATAACCGACACTATTATCAAATAGCTAAGCCAACAGTTTATAGCTGTTAATCATTAGTGGATTGCTGCTGGCTGTCTCACCATAGCCAGCGGCGACCTGGGAATGGACCAGATAATTTAACAACGGAGAACAAACCCATGACACTACAACACGTAACAAACTGTCAGCTACTCAACTAAAACACTATTACTATATAGGGAGACTATCAAAATGGAAACATTACTAGACAAGATTGAGGCAGTTATAGCTGGCAACGGTGTACGGTCCTTTGGTTATTCCCTACCGGACCTCTTGAACTTTAACAATGAGGAGTTAACGGTCCTCTGCAACTACGGACTGATACTTGATAAAGATTTGCATTTTATAATACTCAACAGGGAGCAAAAACAATGTTAATACCTATAATTATAGACGCCATATCGTTAGCCACCAGTAAAACCGATGATAGTATGTATGCACTGGACCATGTACAGCTAAAAGAGAAAACTCTATATGCCTCAAACGAGTACTCAATGTACTACGCGGACCTGCCAACTACTGATGAGACGGAATACCCGCATATATCTCCTGATAATGCTGCTCTCAATCCTCACCCTACCGACGCCGTAATGCTACCCGCCGCAACTATTAGAAAAGCAATAGCAAACAGACCAAAACCACGTGAGTGTAACAACCTAGCTATTCTATCTGATAATATTCAACTGGCTGTTACCAAAGACAAGATACACCTATCCACTACGGATCTAAACAATACAGATACTGTTACCACGAACAACAAAGACTTAGAATACCCGGACGTTCAGACGTTCATTAGTAATCTGCCAGATATAAACAGCCAAGACGTAAGAAACGTACACTTGTCAATTAGTGAACTCGAACTTCTCTGTAAAATATCGAAGAAGGCAGGAGAGGACCGAGTAACCTTAACCGTAGCCGGTCCGCATAATCTGGTCCGCATAACACCGGAAAACAAATCCTTTACTGGCATAATCATGCCGAACTACACAGGTAATTAACTGTTTGCTACCTGCATAACCAGGAGCAGCACTAACTTGTTGACCCTGGTTGCCTGGGAAGTAACCAGTAATTCAAAACAGAGGATACATTATGAAGAGTCGAGACATAAAAGAAATAGATATTATAGCAAAGGAAGGGTTTGACCGGGTAAATGGTAACAGTTATTTCTCTGCACGTGTTCATGTAGTTTTCAGAAACAAAAAAGCTGTTACTGTTTATGTCCCGTTCCAATATGGATAGGGAACACACTATATAGATGTGGCACTTGAGGCAGTAAAGAAAGAACTGAACTGTTTTAATGCAGTGAGCCACTCCGCAACTTGGCAAATATGTAACAAGTATAATATCAAACTCCGTAATACCATGATTGACAACCAACTCAAGAAAAACGTTATCCTATGGGGAACAATATGAACAAAAGACAATTAACAGCAATACTCAAACCAGTTAAAGGTATGTCCGTAATTAACATGACCAATCCAAACAGCCACAACAAAATTTCAAACCAGTTTATAATTCACACAGCTACAGGCAGCATATTTCAATCATACACAACAATTATTGCTGTCAAAACCTTTGGCCAACCTACCATCCTGGACGAGCAAGCATGGGACTACTCGCGAACAACAGGGAAATACCGTAATCAATTCCTTAATGAGCGCATTGCGGACACTCGCAGAAAAATTGAGAATGGA
>Ga0307988_1001084_pt1 | contig 16398 bp, 13 predicted proteins | sample EllFjometagen183_FD_203166 | JGI IMG/M metagenome (GOLD analysis project Ga0307988, IMG submission 203166) | Marine microbial communities from Ellis Fjord, Antarctic Ocean - #183 | ecosystem: Environmental > Aquatic > Marine > Unclassified | place: Southern Ocean | collected 2014-10-08 | reverse complement strand
GTAACGTGTGTATTTAGTTGAGCCTTACTTGGATCATAACTCTCAAAAGCTTTTAGGGCAAGTATCTTAGACTCAGTCTCAATAGCAGTCCTTGGCAAAGGACTACCATTATATTTATTAACTTCTTTAGTCAATAGTGGAGCTAAGCTAGTAATAAGCTTGTCTCTTGATTTCTTATTTTTGTTCTCTGACCAATCTTGCCAGAGTTGAAGTTCTTGGTCTTTTCTATCCATTATATCATTAAGTCCTTCTGGCCTGCATATGGCCCTATAGTCACAAGCTCATTAAATACACCAACTAATAGAAATAAATTAGTATTTGCGGTTAGCCAGGTATGACCTAGATCCCATCTTGTAGACCAACTACTCCAAATACTACCACCATCTCTTACCTGTTTCCAGCTTCTAGCCTCTTTTTCCTTTCCAAAATACTTAGCTAAAATCATTTCTCCTAGGAACACATAGTTAGTATCGTTTGACACAGCACTTATCATCTCTTTTACTCTATTGGCCTCAGCTTCTACAACTGCTTCGTCATCGCTTACTAAGTCAGAAAAATTAACTGCTTTCCAAAACTTAAAATGCCCTTTTTCACGAATTCCATTCTTAATAACATCCTCAGACCAATCTCTAACATAATCCCTAACAGTCCCTAGTCTATAGAATTCTGCATCGTCTGGATGATATGTTCCAGCTTCTTGGGCATCTCTGACTGCAGTAGACAGTTCTGCCTGAACCTCAGCATCTATTATAGACATTTCTTCCCAAGCTTTGCCTATTTGTCCATGCCACACTGTAAGATTTTTTAATAGAGCATCGGTCTTAACCCACGCCTCTGTTGAATACAAAGCCCTAACAGTGGCCAAACCGTCATTAGTATTGATGGTTTCTTGTTTCCTAACAATCATAGAAAACGAAAATTGTGCAAGCATTGGATTTGTGGCGTTGTGCATCACGTTAACGTTTAATATAAAGCCACGAAGACGTGTATTCTTAAATACCAGAACAGCCTCATTCCCAGTTTCAGCCAGCTTACTACCACGTAAATGGTTTTCATATAAGTCTAAAAAAGACGAAGACCATAAATATTTATCTGGATGTTTTGTAAGATTTGTGTTAGCCAATGTCTCTAACAGTTGGCCAGAAAAATTATATATTCTAGTTTTCTCGCCAAAGAACGAATAGCTTGGAACACCAAAAGTCTCTATAATTTGAGTCTTTTCTTCCCTAGCTTCTTGAACTCCAGTTAGATAAAATCTATTTGTCATATATAAAGTAGTCCCCCCATTGACTACACTCAACATTGCTGGATCTTTCTTATGCTGATCTAAGTGTATTGGAGTTTCTTTAACTCTAAAATCGGCTAACTTCGAAACCTTGGAAAACCCTATTTGTGTTGGAAGCCTTAGTCCGTAGCTAGCACTTTCTCCGTTAGCTAGTTGTGTGGCTCTCCTCATATTAGATCCGCGTATTGATGTTCTATCGTTCTCGCTCATATTATGTGTCTATGTAATAGTCTCCTTGTTTTCCTTTACTAAGTGAATTTCGTAAAGCTTTTACAGAATCTCTACGCTCTTTGATAAAAGGCGCATTAGCGTTAGTTCCATTAAGTTCTTGGAGCGCTATGATTTCCCCGCGCTCTTCTCCTAGAGATCCCATTATGCTCCTGATTCCCCTAGGTCTTCTTTTCTTATAATCAGCTAATTCCTTCTCTGTGACATCGGTGTTCCAATTATGTTCCCTCATATCATTTAAGGTAGCTTCATATCTTTTAATTGTAGCCTCGTATATAGCTACTGCGTTCATTGGTAGGGCTTTAGACTGCCCTATTAAAAATTTCCAAAACTTATCTTCTGTTATAATATTTCGTCTAGTAAATTTATTTATAAAAGTTAGTTTTTCAGAGTCGCTTCTAAGAGCATAAGCCTGATTAGTTCTATCTATAAAATGGGAGATCCATTCTGTATTTTCAGTATTGTCCTTTAAACCAGTACCGAACTTCATCTGGGAATTGGACCTATGTTTCCCTATACTACCGTCAAGATTACTATCACCAGCTTTAAAATACTTATTATCTACCGTATCTTTTATTTCCCACCCAACACCGCCATCCTGTCTTGGGCCAATAAAAGCATCATTGCCATCAGCTACAGCTTGAGAATAAGATACTCCATAGGCCATCTTCATATAAACTTTCTCACCTATTTTATCAGGAAAATACACATCCTCATCAAACCAACTATTTAAAAATTTGGATTCTTCAGGATTTTTCAGCTTATGTCTCAGTAAGGCCAGCCAAGCTCCTCTCTTAATATTAGTTTTCTCATAACCCTTACTTAATATAACAGGGTTACCGCCGCCTGGAGGCATATATGCATACCCCTCTGCAAATGGCCAAGCCTTCTTTAATAGCTCTTTATCAAGTGTGTCATTATATTCCCAACCAGTTTCCATCAGCAGTTCTTCAAAGTCTAGAGAATCTACAGACCCTTTAGAAGTCATAACAGAATTCTTATTACCTCTAACAAGAATAGGATTTATAAAATTTATGCTGCTAGTTGAACTACCGTCAGCTGAGATAGTAGTACTTATTTGTCCAAGAGTTCCACACACACTTGGAAATTTATCATCTAAAAACATTCCAGGCATTCCGCATATCCTGTACGGTGAATAAGTAGTTGTTAGGTTAAAAGTTCTATTTTTTAATACGGATGTTTGATATTCTGAATCTAAATATCTACGTCTGCTATCTAATATATAACGCTGCTTGTCTCTGGTATTATCATCATCTGTCCAAGACTCTAACCAAGTAGGGTCTTTAATCAGACGCTCAGCTTCAATCTGCGAAACAATACCATCAAAATCGTTTTGCATGGTAACGCCATTAACACCACGAAGCCTTTCTTCTTTAGTTAACTGAACACTGGCTGCACCGTTGTCGGCTGGATTATAAGTAAGCCTGTTAGTTGGAGCCAAAATTAAAGTATTAAAGAATGCACCGTCGCCCGCACCAATAGCTGCGCCTGGAGCAACAATATTTGCCATTCTAGTAGGCTCGTTTAAAAATGATCTAGAAAAATTAGCGTTAATAACTTCATCCTTAAATATTGTATTACAGGCCATAGGTGTAAAGGATACCGGGTTTGGTAATAAAACAAAACTTTGTGGGGCCTTAGTATCATCATCGTAAGTAGGCGCAGTAGGTGTAATCATCTTATAATTTAACAGATCTAAAATTTGCATAACAGCAGTAATCATGGTAGATCCGTTATTCATATTTTTAAAACGCTGTTCTACCATACTGGTAGTTAAATGGTGTTGCATTAGGCCAGCTACTCTTTCATTGTAAAAGCCGAAGAAACGCTCACCAATTCTGTAAGCAACATGTGACATGAAATACCCAGGGTTCACTTTAGCAAATGAATTGCTAATCTCCCTAACTAAAATACCGACTGTATCTGTGTCAGCGTCTCCAGAAGCCATAATTCTACTCACTAAACCAGCCATACCTCCAAGAGAATCTTCTATATTAGACAAAGCCGCTAATTGCCCTGTTGCAGTTCTTGCAAGTTTCTCAACTTCTTCTTCAGTTGATACTGGACCAACCAGAGGTGTGTTTGGGTCACCGGACATGGCCTTAACTATTTTAATTTGTTCTTCTATATCAGCTGGTATAGAATTTGGTTTTGTTGCTTGTGTAGTAAACTCCACATTTACTTTAGCAACAGCTTGGTTAGCAGCATTATCATATGCGCTAAGTGAATTTCCAGTTTTAGAAGTGAATTCCCAATGGTTGCCTATAGTAACACAATCCAAAAGAACCATTCTAGTAGCTGTGGTCTTAGTTAAACTAACTCCTGCTACCTCTCCCTCGAATATAAGTAGCCATCTATTTTCTGTCTTAGTATCTTTATAAAATATATGAACTGTAGTTCTTGGTAGTATATCCAATGCGGCCTCATTTAGAGGTACTTGTAGACTGGCTTGTGGAGTACGCCCAAGACTTTCTAAAATCTGTATTTGATTGACAGGGATAAGTATCCCCTCTAAATACACTTTAACTTCTACTTTTTTTATTTGGTCTGACATTAGTTTGTTCGCGTTATCATTTTAGGACTATTTTTCTTATTTTCGAGCTTCTCGGAATCTTTAACATGTCCACGATCTCTACCTTGAGAGTTCATCGTAATCATTTCATCATATATCTTCTTAAGGATTCTATTTCCAAATTCTTCCTCAGAGTCTGCCCCTCCAAACCAACCTCCAGTTTTCTCTTCATCTAAAATAGCTATTTCTTTCTTATTTCGTATGTTCTCATCTTTGTATTGATCGTCTAACTCTTTCTTAGCCTCAATTTCTTTTTCCGTAGGTTCTGATAAATACATATCTAGCAGCTTCTTATTTTGAAGAGCAGAGCCACCCTTCTTCAGAATCTCTTTTTTCTTCTCTGCCCAACTACCATCAGTCACGCTTCCTATTTTAGAAAGTATTAGTTTTCCCTCCCTACTATTGGGATCTATTCCAGCCGCATCAAATGCTTTCTTATCATCTTCATAACGCTCCATACCAGCCTCTAAGTCTTCTTTACCTTTAGCGGCCTTATCTTTGTCGAAATTAATTTCAGCTTTCTTAAATTCATCTGTTCCTACGATTTCTGCAAGTTTCCCAAATGTACCTTCAATATTTTCAGCTTTTTTATTGTACTCATCTTTAAGCTTTTTGGTGTCGGCGTTTTTAGCTTTCTCTCTGAATCCAGCAGCCTTCTCCATTTCCTCAGTAACTTTTTCTCTAGCCACGGTAGGGTCCTCTAGTAGTAAATCTGTTATGGAGTCAGTTTCGCCCTTGGCTAAAAGCTCTAAAAAGTTAGAGGCAAACTGATCTCCAGTATCCTCGCTATCGGCATAGTCTTTAGCAAATTGCTTTACGTTCTTTTCCCTTTTAACGTCTTTACTATTTTTACCAAATAGAAGTCCTTTAAAAAAACCATCTACTTTGAATTTATCATCGAAAGTGCCATCAAGTTTATTATCTATATCTTTCCTATATTCTGTCTGAAGCTCTGCAGTCGTCTCTACTCTTAGTTCTGAGTCCGCCCTAGAATTCTCGCTCATTTCTATTAAATTTTGATCCAGGGCAGGAATAATAATATTATTGAGTTGAACTTTATCTAAAGCCTCTCCACGAAATTCACCTTTCTTAACTATATTATTTATGTCAGCGTAGCTTACAGTTGCTGCCACATCTTTGTCAATACCAGCATCAATAAGAGCATCGCGTGCTTGTTTCATGTCTTTTCCACGACTACTAATCTTGTTATTGGCCCCAATTTCGTCCAGCATCTCAATAGTAGTTTTGGCTCTTTGCTCTCCGCCTTTCTTAGTTCCTTGAACTTTCAGGCGATCGGACTCTACTTCGTCCATAAGTCTTTTTTGATCAGGTGAAGCCTCTTCATATCTTTTAGCGCTAGTCAAATGAGCATCTAAAGTGTCAGCGTTCTGTACTCTATTATAATATGCCCTGTCTTCTCCAGCTAAGGAATCTCCACTTAATAAGTTCGAAAAGAAGTTTCCGACCCCCTTAACCTCATCAACAATATCTTCGGCTTCTGCCCCGATACCATATTTCCACCATTCCCGTACCGCAATGCTAGCCTGAGCACTAACAGATTCTATTTTACCTATACGATCTTTACCAGTATTGCTCATAGACCCTAGGTTGTCTAACTCTTTTTGAAAACGCTCCATTGGGTCAGACAGCATGTTACTAGCTTTTATTTCAGCCATTGGTGCTGTAAGACCGTCATTAATAAATTTTTGAGTTAACTGGCTCTTTGAGAATGTATCCATACCAACTGCTTTAAATTGGGTAGCTATTTGTGCAAGTTCTACATTACTTCTTTCCCAATATGACATGTCGTCTCTAAACTCACGTTGCTGTGTCTGCCAGTCAAGTACACCACCAGCAGTCATCGGAAGATTTTCTCCGGCCTTCATAGCTATCTCACCTATAGTGCCACCAGAAGTAATATCATACCCATTCATAATAGCAGCGGACATAACTCTACCACTCATACTATTCCCGTAGTTTAAACTCATTTGTTGTAAAGCTTGTGATGCTTGTTGGGTACCTCCGACATGGTCTAAGGCAGCGCGATCATAAACAGTACCGTATCCGCCACGAATCTCTTGTATTAGGCCCATAGCTTCTTTTCCAGCTTTACCCATATCAAGTCCAGTCCCTCGTACCATTTCAGCACCTTGCTGTGCAAATCCTAACATATCTTTTGTAGTAAACCCAGTATCTTCTCCTATAGCTGAAGCCAGCGATACTAAACTTTTAACATCCTTTATATTATTAGCCATTCCCCCTTGAGTCATTCCACCAATCATTTCCATAGCTTCTTCACCAGAAACCTTCATGGTGTGCTGAATTTCCCTAAAATTTTCTACTAAATCTTTGGCACGTTTTTTAAATTCTTGTACATTCCCAGTATCTATAAAAGCTCCAGAGGCGATTCCCTCTGTTACTAGGTTTTCCACATCTGTGGCGTCACCTATCTTAGCTCTGGTATTGACGTCCTCACTTAAACCACGTACATACTTTGCTGCTCCCGTTGCATCTGCGCCTTCTATTCTACCAACATTCCTTACAGAAGTTTGTTCAATTAAATTAGAAAGATTGTCGACAGCTTCACCTTCATAATTAGCAACATTGGCTAAGGCGTTTACTCCCCAAGCTGCAGTAGCTGCCCAACCTACTGGAGTAGCTATACTGGCTGCTAAACTACCAGCCCCCGCAGTAAATCCAACAAGAGCGCCACCTAAGCCAATAGCAGTAGAAGCTTTATCTACTAGCTGAGACCCGGCATTCTCAGACTGTTGGCTTTTATACTCCTCTCTAGTAATAGGCATATTCCAATCATAACCTGCACCAAGAGCACCTCCCAAGGTGCTTCCTATTAGCCCACGACTTTCAGAACTGTATGTTCTGCTAGCCATATCTGAAAATTGCAGTTGCCTAGCATATTCTGGAGGAGTTACAAGACCAGTCCTTTCTAGGTCACCAGCAAATTTTTGATAGCCCAAACGACCAGAACTCATGCCACCCTCTAAGGCTCGACCAACTCGTCCAAAAGAGTCTCTGGCAGACTCTATGCCATTAGAAAGATCTCCACTAAAATTAGCTACAGAGGAAACTACGGAATTGCCAAAACTACTGCCACCGCCGCCTCCAGCATTATTAAATGCCATACTGCCAATAGCAGTATCTATCTGGTTTTTAATTCCTGAAAGTTGACTAGCTAGATCCGACTGGTCAATCTCTACTCGATACTTGAGAATTTCCTCTGACATATTAGATTATTTTAACAATCCCCTCTTTATCTTTACTGTTACTTAATTCAGACACACTATCAGCTAATGGGTTAGGCCCACCCTTAAATTTAACTTTGGATAAATCTATGTTGCTCATGTCTTTGACACTCTCAATTTTTTTCTTCATAGAGTCTTTACGTTTTTTAGCTGAACCAGGATAACGTAAGTCATTGTAATCGTCCAATAAGCTATTAAAAAGTTCAATGTCTTTTGGATCGCTTCTGTCTATAAATGTGCTTTTATATCCTATCACCATTCTTAGATGCGCCATTTCCTCTTCCTTTTTTAAGGTTTGAAGCAGTACAGCTGTTCTGAAGTTTGATTGTTCGCCAACCTCGATGCCCCTAAGCATCAATTTTGCCTTTAAGAAGTTGACGGGCTTTCTAAAAAAACTTCTTCGATTACGTCGCCAGCAATAGATGCCTGTAATTTTTTATGAAAAATATTGTGCTCATCAGAAAGGAGATCTATAATAACTCCAGATTTGGCTTTAATAAAATTATATCTTTCTTCCTCACTAAGTGTAGAAAGGTCTTTCGGGCCAAATGCTGTGAGAGTGTAAGTTAGTAGCCATATAGTATGGATATGCATTACCTCAACAGGAGAAGCCTTGATATTCCCAACCTTGGAGTCTAGTGATAACTGATTGTCACCAGAAAGGCTTTTGAATTTAACTTCAACCTTGCCATCCAAAATAGATGAGGCGTATGTAGCGATATCATTAAATACCAGTTCTTCTAAAAATTTATCTCGCTCTTTGATAGAGACTTCAATTTTTTCTTCTTTTTTATTTGTGTCTTTTGTCATATAAATTAATTGGTTTATTAATAATAATATAGCGTGGTAATGGGGCGTTGTCAAGAGTAAATACCTAAATAATCTGGTATAAGATTAATATAGATAGCTTGACATTCTTCTTTTTTAACCATATATTAATAGATGATTATATTAGATTCAAAAGCAACAATACAAAAGGCACTATTAACGCCTACACAGATCAATCTATTAAAGAGCCATTTCACACTGGCTAATCCTATGTTCTTCAAGATGGAGAGTATGGGAAAGCCTACATGGGCTACTCCAAGAAACCTTCACTATTATGAAGAAGACGACGAGTACTTCACTGTACCACTTGGCGGAGCACCAGAGATCTCAAAAATAATAGATACTACAAACCTACAATTAATAGATGATAGGTTTGAAAACGACGAAAAGATTAAAATAAAATTTAAAGGCAAACTACGAAACTATCAAACGAAAGCAAGTAAAGAAATAACTAGCAGAACCATAGGAACCATACAGGCAACTACTGGATCAGGCAAGACAGTTATAGCAATACATGCAATATGCAAACGAAAACAACCAACCCTATTTTTAGTAAATACAATTGAACTAGCTAACCAGTTCAGGGAGCGACTGCTCCAGTTTACTGACATAGACCCAGCTAACGTTGGGCTTATAGGTGATGGCAAATACGAAATCCGAGACGTGTCTGTAGGAATTCTCCAGACAATGACGAAACTAGATGATGACAAAATTGAGAAAATCAATAGTCATTTCGGACAAGTATTTGTAGACGAAGTTCATATAGTACCAGCAAACACATTTTTTGCTGCTATGAGTAAACTGCGGCAGAAATATCGGTTCGGACTGACGGCAACGCCATTTCGTGCCGACGGATTAACTGATGTTATTTTCTTTACCACAGGAAAAATAGTACATCAAATTGATCCACGAGAAGCAGAGGGGCATTTGATAATTCCGGACATAGAATATGTCGAAACGGATTATAAGTTCCCACTATTTGATAGTAGTGAACATTCAGTCATGTTAACAGATATGGCTACAGATAAAGCTAGGAACCAACTTATTATAGATAAATATAAAGAAGTTGGGGTGGAAAGACAATCGGTCTTTATAAGCCACCGAGTAGCACAGCTAGAAGAACTAGCTAAACATATTCCCAACTGCGCGATATTAACTAGCAAGCTAACAAAGAAAAAGCGAGCTGACATAATGGACCGCTTACAGAAGAATGAATTAAAAGCAGTGCTTACAACATACGGTCTATTCTCAACAGGAATAGATGTTGGAACCTTAGAAGTGGTATACCAATGTACACCAATGCGCTCTCCTCGCTGGGTTATACAGACAGCAGGAAGACTAAAGCGTAAAGCTAAGGGAAAAGATACAGCACTTGTAGTCGACTTTGTCGACAAGAAAATAAGTATGTTACGTAATCAATATTACGCTAGACGTACCACATGGAAAAAAATTAAAAATCAGGAAATATAAATGACTGACATAAAAAAACTAACCCTTGATAATAAAGGTGAATTGACAAACGGAAATGGTTACACATATGATAAAGGATTATATTATATAAATAATAGCGGATTAGTATGTCCGCTCCCAGACCAAATTGAGGCTCGTGCACAAGTTCGTGCCGAATACTTAGAAAACGACGATGGGTCATATCGTAGCAAAGGATAATGGATACAGATACTAATCCAAGACCAAATCATAAAATAACTAGATGCTGCGGAAATTGCAGGTTCTTTTTAAACAAGACTTCCAATGATAAATATGGAGTATGTATATTACCAGATGGTCCAAAGATGGCACAGAATCCTAATAAAGAGTTAAAGGATAAGCTAGATCAGTTTGACCCCACATACTCGCAATGTTACTGTGACAACCATCAATGGAAACCTAAAGGTTATTTAAGAAGAGCAATGAAATATGCGAAGGTGAGTCCCAATGAAATTAGGTAAAGAAATAGTACAGGCACTCCAGAAAGAAGGGCACGAGGCATATTTTGCAAAAGAGACTGCTAGAAATATTGATTTGAAAATCCCACACCAATCAAAATATATATTCATTGCTACTTCTGCCAGTCTATCTAAAATTAGAGATATGTGTAGAAAAGAAGGATTTAATTGTCGTATTCACAATAAAATTAATAAGATGACTCTTGAGTTAATTATTAAAAATAAATATATTATAGCACCGTTCTTAAAGACCACGCTAAAAAATAACTACGCCGTACGAAAATACTCAGAGATCAAAGAAGACTATATGGGGAGCCAAGGCTTTACTATAAATGGTATATTACATGACCCAGTAACAAAAAAATCCCATTATATTGAGGAAGCCACTGAAGACATAAAAAATAAAGTCATAAGGCTAGTAGGTGATCCGCATGAGAAGATTATGGAAAATAGGATGTATCTATTGGAAGCGGGAAAGATTCTGGCCGATTTAGGCGGAAACTGGCAAGTTGAGTTTACCACTTTTGAGGCAATTCAACAACACTCCCTAGAGATAGCGATAGTATCAGCGGAAGCTGTACGATGGGCTTTCACAGACTTAATCCGCTATACCGATAAACCAAGTCTAGCATTCAGATTCTATAAGAATACTGGAATACTAAATGAAATACTCCCAGAGCTAATGCGCGGTGTGAACCTTGCACAGTCTAATAAGGCTAATAATCTAGATCTATTTAATCATATTATGTTTGCTCTAGATAGTGTTAGCAAGACTAAGCCTAACGCAGAAGCCCTAAGATGGGCTTGCATATTCCATGACATAGCAAAACCATATACCAAATCGTTTGACAAAAAAGGAAATGTCCATTTTTACGGACACGATAAAATCGGAGCTATTTTTGCGACTAGATGGCTTGAGGCTCATAAGTTCGATAGAAGTCTCATTACAAGAGTTGCAACTATCTGTAGACATCACTTATTCGATGCCAGTCTCCGTCTCGACACTCAGGCTATCAATAGGCTTATTAAAAGGGTGGGAAGAGAATACATCCTCGATCTTATTAATATGCGGGAGGCTGACAGGTATGGTACTGGACGGCCAGACATATCTATGAAGAAAGTAGAAATCCTCAGAGATAAAGTCAAAAAACTATTAAAATAATCTTGCATTTCCACCAAATATGTAGTACATTAAGGTATGGAAATAATATTAAGCATAGGAATTGTATTCTTGACCGTCGTATTTATGGCGCTTTTAGTATACATGAGAAACGAAAAGAACGCTGCGCTTGAACAGGCAGAGCAACGAAAACAAGATTATTCAAAACTGTTATCACAGAAAAAATCCTCAGAAATTGTCCTAGGACAAGTAGCGGAGAAACTAGTACCTTTTACAGATCTATTTGAACATGATCCTCAGAAAGCTAGCTTCCTTGGCAACCCAATAGACTTTGTAGTCTTTAATGACGACGAGGTTGTATTTATAGAGGTAAAATCTGGTAACAGCAAACTCACAGCCAAACAGCGAAGAATTAAAAAAGTTATACAAGACAAAAAAGTTCGCTGGGAAGAAATCAAGATAAAATAATAAATGGCTATAAAACTACCATTAGACGTAGAGCAGTTTAAAAAGCTGTTCGTAAATCGTGACGATATTTATAGCGTTCAACAAGCGGCCGGGTCAGGGTATCATAAAACTGACAGGCCGATTACTGAACAGACTATAAAAGATCACATGCTAGGAAAGCAGACCATTGGCTTGTACCAATTAAAAAACAACACAGTTAAATGGGCATTACTGGACATCGATATTAATAAAGAAGTTTGGAGTGCTCCAGGTTTTAAGGTTGAAGACTGGGAAGATAAGATAACACAACAAGCCATTAACATTCAGAAAATACTGAAAGGTCGGGGCATGACTGGGTATCGAGAGAACTCTGGCTTCAAGGGCGAACACGTTTGGGTGTTCTTTGCAGAAGCCGTATCCTCTCACCTAGTTAAAAGCGTTTTTGATGGTTTATTTAAAGATATGAAAATGATTGATGGGGAAAATATGCACATAGAGATATTTCCCAAACAATCCTCTGCTACAGATACAGGCCCAGGAAGTCTTGTAAAGGCTCCTCTTGGGAAGCATCAACGTAGTGGCAAGTTCTCAAAATTTATAGACCCAATAGACAATATAATACTAGTACCGAATAATGTTATTGATAAGGCAGTTAATGGCCTCGATAACATATTCGACAACTGTGCAGCATTTAGAAATCTGCGTGACGAGGGCATCCATAGCGAGCACTTGACCCATGAGGCAAGGTTAGCTATAGGTTATGTTTTCTCTAACGTTGACGGAGGTCCTGAGTACATAGAAGACGTATTGTTTTCTAAACTAAGTGACTACGATCCAGTAAAAACTAAGAAGGCACTATCTTTATTAAAAGAGAAGTATAAACCTATCAACTGCGCAACTCTACAATCTCAAGGACTCTGTCCTGGGCCTTGTGCCAACATCGGAAATAGCAGTAGTCCTGTAACTTTCTTCTTTAAACAAAAAGGTTTTAAGAACGAAGATGTCAAATGTGTAAACAGGCTAGATGATTTAGTAGCTATTGACAACGGGTATTATGATACTAAAGGGGCTATGCCAGAAAAAATATCTAATTTTGTATTGAATTTGTTTGACCAAGTTCATATAGATGACGGCAAAGAGCCATACACAGTTTTTAGAGGCCAGATTGTAAACGAAGAGAATCAGGCTTTTGATATAGAAATTGATGCTGACGACTTCTCGTCTGCGGATAAACTAACTGGAGCAATATATAGTGCATTGGGTAACAGCGGTACTTACATAGGAGACCCTGTCAGAATACGACACGCCTCTAATAAGTACTCGCAGAAGAACTCGGTAACTATTAAAAAGATATTTGGATATAACGAAAACCATTCCAAGTATTATACTCCAAGTGTATTAGTAACAGCTGATAAAATTTCTAGCAATGAAGAACTTATTATTAGTATGGAGGGAGAAGCTCAAGCAGAAAGCTTGGACATGGGCTTAATCTCGGACAAGGACTTTGAAGACTTGAAGAAACATATCAAGGCTGATCTGTTAACCCTAGCTGATTTTGAGACTACCCATTCGTGCCTTGCCCACGCAATGCTCCCGCCTATAGAACCATTCGTCGATACAGATGATAAAACTAAATATGCATTCTTCTTAAGAGGTCAATCTGGTACAGGTAAATCATTTTTAATGACCGCCTTACAGAACTTCTATGGAACGTTTCCAGAAGATGTTGTAACATGGGCTAGCACGCCTTATGCTATTCAGCGTCTAGGATACTTCTTTAAAGATACAATGTTTTTAGTTGATGATTTTAAACAAGCTAATATAACTAACCATTCTCAGATGTTACAGATACTTCAAACATATTCTGATAACACAGCCAGATCGAGACTTATGTCTTCTGGTAAGGCTGCTGGGTCTTGGCCTATAAAAGGGTTCCTAGCCATCACTGGCGAGGACACTATAGGCGGAGAGGCTTCTAACATAGCTCGTATGATTACAATAGAGTATGGTGGAGCCAGGAGAGATATAGATAAGGGTGAACGTGTTAAGAGGCTCAAAGGTTTATACAAAGCATTCACTCCAAGATACATACAGCATATTCTTAAACAAGATAAGACTGAAATCTCCGACACAAGGCAGAAATACTTACGAGAGTTTCTTAAATTAATTGAGGGACAACCAAACGATGTACGTATATCTAGAAACATAGCAATCCTATTAACCAGCTACCATTACTTAGCGCATTTCTTATGGAATAAGAAAGATGCCGAAGCTAATATAGCTAGGCTTAAAATTTACTTAATTAGTTTATTAGGTGATGTTATGGGCAAGACTATGGAAGAGAAATCTTCTAGAAGGTTTTGGGAATTCTTACAAGAGTACATAGCAGCAGATAAACTACAGATCGCTCCAGACACAACAACCTTCTCCATGCCAGATAAGCGTGGCGCTGTAGTCGGCTTTAAATCTGGAAAGAAAACATATCTGATACATAAGGTGGCTTTTGGAGAAGTTCAAAGACTACTAAAGCAAAGCGGGGAACCGCTAAAGCATGGATTAGCAGCAATATTGCACGACCTTGAGGCCGATAACCTTATTAAGTCAGCTACTCCGACACCAAGGAAATTTAATGGGAAGAGCGTTCGCGTTATAGAAGTTGAATTTGACGAACCAGACTTAGTAGATGGCGACAACTGACCCAAACGACATACAACTGAAAAAGATGGTAATTGATGCTTTGAACACTGGGACTGTTACTAATATAAGTACTTCCGCAGATACAGATCAAAATCAACTATCTACTTTAAACGGACAAAACTATACTATCCCAGGCCGAGTAACTAATACTACAAATATAACTGTAGCTGGTGATACTACGACTGGTACAGTAATAGACACACTTCCAACAAATCAAGACTATTTTTATTATGACACAGCTGGAATAGGAACACAGGATTATACCGGAATAACTTTCCACAATAACAATGTGTCCTTTGGACCACCACTGTTCTCGTTAGCAGAAGATAACGCTGGCGTATTAGTGACAGAACCTATTATAGGGACAATGTGCTTTATTAAGAATGGCTCTTGGGATACGAAGGAAGGTGAGAAATTCTCTGTGATGGGATATAACTTAACACGTTATAAACTAGAATCAAACGAGATAATTGCCTGCTTTAACGAAGCTGCTGTAACAGTAGCTTTTGGAAACAGAATAAATAAAATATCTTTACAAACCTTAATAGGACTATTAACTCAGTACGATTCAAAGGCGCTGACATTAGTTGTCCCAAAAGTGAAAACTGAACGGTATGAAAAAGATATTGTTATAATAAAAGAAAATATAACAAAACACTTAGGAGTACAGGTATATGAAAGTTAAATCCTTAGCTAGTTCTAGCGAAGGTAACTGTACCCACTTTGCGACAGAGAAAGCCAGCATCTTGATTGATGCTGGCATCTCTGCCAAACAAGTATTTGAGAAGTCCGGTGAGGATGAATTTGATGCTGTTTTTATTACTCATGAGCATTCCGACCATATTAAAGGGTTGGGACCATTGGGTAGGAAAACAGGAGTAGATATTTATATGCATCAATTGACGTATAATAAAATAGCTAGTAAATTAAATAACTGCAACGTGACAATCATGAATCCAGGAGACACTGTAACTATAGAAGACTTAGTTATAGAGAACTTCAGTACTAGACATGACTCAGTCTATTCTTACGGCTACACAGTTAGCGACGGTAAGAAGAAGATTGGGTATTTGACCGATACTGGAAGCTGGACAAAATTAATGGGCAATCACCTTAAGGGGTGTGACGCCTATATCATCGAAGCTGATTATGATCATGACACTCTCATGAATTATGATGCATATGATGAATACTTAAAAGAACGAATATCCTCAAACTGGGGACACTTAAGTAACGAACAAACTATGAATCTTATAAAATATTTAGATATTAAAGATCCTGAGTTTGTCATGTTCGCGCACTTAAGTCCTAGAACAAATTCACCACTCATGGTATTAGAGGCAGCTCACGCAGCTTTTCCTGATTGGGATGAAGAGATATTTCTGATCGCACCAAACAATGATAGTATAGAACTATAAGTGGACTACACTTTATTTGATAGAACAAATCGAATGTAACGACGGCGAAATAATATTAGAAAAGACGAAAGACGACGTAGAAATCAATGGCTTACAAAATCACAAAATAAAATAGAAATTTTCAAAAAAGGACTTGATTCAGACCTGATAATGTACTATATTAAGTTATGAATATAAACATAACCAACAACGAAATACATGAAAATTATCGGATTTGACATTGAAACTATCCCCCAACAAAAAGCGTTAACTAGATCACAACAAGATTGGCTAGATAAAAAGCTAGAGTTCGCTTTAGCAAAGGCCCCATCTTATGAAGATAGAGAAGAAACAAAAAGACGTATAATGGCAACAACTCCATATTTAGGAGAGATCGTATGTATCAGTCTTGGAGAAGTTCAAGGCAGTAAGATAAATGCGGAGTCATTTATAGGAGAGGAGAAAGATCTATTAAAAAGATTTTGGGAAGTTATAGGTGGTGTTAGTAATGGATTGTATGTGTCCTTCAATGGCTTAAAGTTCGACGTGAACTTTATAGTTATGAGAAGTATGTATCACAAGATACTACCTACC
>Ga0307988_1001081_pt1 | contig 16421 bp, 9 predicted proteins | sample EllFjometagen183_FD_203166 | JGI IMG/M metagenome (GOLD analysis project Ga0307988, IMG submission 203166) | Marine microbial communities from Ellis Fjord, Antarctic Ocean - #183 | ecosystem: Environmental > Aquatic > Marine > Unclassified | place: Southern Ocean | collected 2014-10-08 | reverse complement strand
CAAAGCCCATGAGATTATGCTTTGTATTCAGACCGGAGCGAAGCTTGAAGATCCGAAACACTTTAGATTTTCCGGCCCTGAATATTACTTCAAAAGCCCGGCTGAGATGCACGAAATATTTAAAGAAATACCCGAGGCTGTAACTAATACTGTAGACATTGCCGCACGTTGTGATGTTAAATTCAAATTTGCGCCCGAGGTCAATCATTATCCAGTTTATGAAATAACTGAAGGTCTAACAGAAAAAGAATTTTTACGCAATATTTGCTGTACAAATATGGTTGATCGTTATGGTTTTGATCCTCGTGAACTTGATACATTGACTGAAAAACAGCAGGAAGTTGTTGACCGCATGGATTACGAACTAGGGGTTATTGACGATTCAAAATACTGTAGTTATTTTCTGGTGGTCGCTGACTTTATCGAATATGCCCGAGAACAAAAGATTCCAGTAGGTCCCGGACGAGGCTCTGGCGCAGGAAGTGTGGTTGCCTATCTTACTTTTATCACTAACCTTGATCCACTTAAATATAAACTGCTTTTTGAACGTTTTCTGAATCCTGAACGTGTCAGCCCACCTGACTTTGATATTGACTTTTGTGAAAAACGTCGTTCAGAAGTTATTGAATACGTGCGTAATAAATATGGCAAAGAAAGCGTTTCGCAGATTGGAACCTATGGAACTTTAAAAGCCAAAGCGGTGATTAAAGACGTGGCGAGGGTTTTGGGACATGATTTTGCCGCCGGCGACCGCATAACCAAACTTATTCCGGCTGAGCCTAAAATGACTCTAGCAAAAGCTGTTAAAGAATCAAGAGAACTACGTCAACTCATTGATTCAGAACCATATGTGCAGGAAATTTTTAAATACGCTGAAGTCCTTGAAGGAGTCAATCGCCAAATGGGAATCCACGCCGCTGGAGTTATTATTGGTGATCAGCGCTTGGATAATCTTGTTCCGCTGACTCGTGGAGCCAGAGGCGAAATAATTACTTCATTTCCAGCTGTTCCATGTGAAGACTTAGGGCTTTTGAAAATGGACTTCCTGGGTTTGAAGACTTTAACAGTTATTCAGACTGCTTTGGATAACATTAAAGAAACTCGCAGCATTGATATTAATATTGATGATATACCACTGGATGATGAAAAAAGCTTTACACTATTGAATAGAGGGGATACTATCTCTGTATTCCAGCTTGAGTCTACCGGAATGCAGAACCTCTGCCGTCAGTTCGGGGTGGAAACTCTTGAACACATCATCGCTTTGATTGCGATTTACCGACCTGGACCGATGCAGTTTATCCCTGAGTTTATCGCGCGTAAAAAAGGCGAACAGGAAATTGAATACGATCATCCTAAAATGAAAGATATTCTGAATGAGACTTATGGTATTATGCTCTATCAGGAACAGATTATGGAAGTAGTGCAGGTGCTTGCCGGATTCAGTCTCGGCGGAGCCGACATATTGCGTCGAGCTATTGGTAAAAAGAAGGTCGATGTACTGGCTGAGCAAAAGTTGAATTTTGTAAATGGCTGTGCTGAACATAATCAAATAAGTGAAAGTGTTGCTGATGATATCTGGGAAAAGATAGGTAAGTTTGCTGGTTATGGATTTAATAAATCACATAGTGCAGCATACGCGATTATTGCTTATCAAACCGCTTACCTTAAAGCTAATTATCCTGTCGAATTTATGGCGGCGGTACTTTCCGCGGAAATCGATAATGCTGAAAAAATAGCTTTCCTTATGACTGAATGCCGGGAAATTGGAATAAATGTATTACCGCCGGACGTTAATAGCAGTGGAATTAACTTTGCGGTGGATGGCGAGTCTATTCGCTTCGGACTTGGAGCTGTTAAAGGTTGCGGTGAAGCTGCCGCCGGAAGAGTTATCGAAGCTCGAAAAGATGGCAAATTTGAAACATTTTTGGATTTTTGTGAACGCTGCGGCGAAGCTATGAACACCAGAGTTATAACTCATTTCACTAAAGCCGGAGCTTTTGATACTTTCGGACTGCGCCGTTCACAAATCCTGACGGTAGCTGACGCGACTATGGGATATGCGGCTTCAAGAGTCAAAGACCGTTTGTCCGGGCAGGGCTCATTGTTTGATATGCTTGATGATTCAGAACAGGAAGAAATATTTTCAATTCCAGTACCGGATATTCCTGAATTCGATGAAAGTGAAATACTTAAATACGAAAAAGAACTGCTTGGTTTTTATGTAACCGGTCATCCACTGGGTAAATATTGTGATATTGTTGGAAAATATTCGACGGTAAAACTTATAAACCTCGACGATCTTGACGATAATATTGGCGTCAGGGTAGGGGGGATTGTTAAAACTTATTCCAAGCGTTACGGCAAAAAATCAGGTAAACCTTTTGGTATTCTCGACTTCGAAGATTTGGATACTTCGCATGAGGCCATGGTCTACGCTTCAGGACTGGAACAGCTCGAGAAAGATCAGATTGAGTTAGAATGTGATATGCCTATCCTTATCGAAGCCTTGACTAGAAAAAATGAAGAAACTGGTCAAGTTGGCTTGGTTGTGCAAAAAATTGTTCCTATGGAAGAAGTTACAGCTATATATACTGACGAGATTCATGTGCATTTCTTTGAAGGTTCTAATAATAAAGAAGATTTGGGAAAACTATTGCAAATCTGCCAGAAACATCCAGGTGATGCTAGAATGATTTTATGTATTGCCTGTACTGATGGTAAATTTGTTTTTATCGAAGCTGGACACAAATGTAAAGTAACAGTAACGAGCGAATTGTTGAATGAAATACGTGAAGCCCTCGGAGAAAAACGTTACCAACTGAAAGCAAACAACCAAGTTCCAGAACCAAGACGACAGTTTAAATTCAAGAAAAAAGATTAAAGATGAAAAATTCTGTTTATATAGCAACAAGTTTAGATGGATTTATTGCGACTAGTGATGGTGGTATTGATTGGCTTATGGAAATACCCAATCCCCAGAAAAGTGATTATGGTTACGCTGAATTTATGAATCAAATAGATGCTTTGGTAATGGGACGGAATACTTTTGAAAAAGTTCTCTCTTTTGGTGGAGAGTGGCCATATAAAAAACCTGTTTTTGTTCTAAGTAAAACTTTATCTGAGATCCCTGAAATTGTTAGAGATAAGGTAAAATTGCTTAATGGAAGCATTAAATATATTGTAAATCAATTAAATGAAAAAGGCTATAATAATTTATATATTGATGGAGGAAAGACAATACAAAGTTTTCTGAAAGAAGACTTGATTGATGAGTTGATTATTACAAAAATTCCTATCCTGCTTGGAGATGGATATCCTTTATTCGGCAAACTTAGTAAACCGTTAAAATTCACATATAAAAATACAGAGGTTTATGATAACGGTCTTGTTAAAACCCAATACATTAGAGATAAGTAAAGAACTAATATGAGATATAGAGAACCATTATTTAGACCTCCAGCTGAGGCTGATAGCTTGATTTTTCAGGTTGCTTACGGCTGCCCTCATAATACTTGCAGTTTTTGTGGGATGTATAAAGGGGTGCGCTATTCTTTGCGTAGTATGGAAGAATCTTTGGCTGAATTTATTGAAACGGCCAAACATTATCCCGAAACTCGGCGGATATTTCTCGCTGATGGCGATGTTATGCTCCTGCCTTTCGAAATGCTTAAAACTTATCTTGGTGCTTTGAATTCACTTTTTCCGCGCTTGACCAGAGTCAATGTTTATGCCAACGGCAGTTCGATTCTTGATAAGAGTGATGAAGAACTCAAGGAGTTAAAAAAACTCAAACTAAGCACACTTTATCTTGGCTTTGAAAGCGGCAGTCAAAAAGTCTTAGATTTGGTTAATAAAGGCGAAAAAGTTGAGCCAATGATCGAAGCTGTTCAACGTGCTCAAGCTTGTGGTTTGCGTTGTTCAGTAATGATTCTGCTTGGACTAGGCGGCAAATCTTATTCTAAAGAACATGCCAGATCCACAGCCTTGGCACTCAATAAAATGCAACCGCGTCTTTTGTCAGCCTTGCGTTTTGTGCAAGTACCAAAGACTAAAATGTTTGATGGTTTTGAGACTGCTTCTGAATACGAGGCGGTCATTGAGTTAAGAGATATTATTGCTGGTCTGGAACTGGATAGAACTGTATTCAGAGCAAATCACCGTTCGAATCCTATCCCACTGGAAGGTCGTTTCCCTAATAATAAAAATGACTTACTGAATTTATTGGATTCGCAGTTGAGCAGTGGAGATTTAGATAAAGACGGTCCCGGCATGACTCCGCTATTTCTGTAAAGGCTTCTTCTTCTTCTTCTTCTTCTTCTTCTTCTTCTTCTTCTTCTTCTTCTTCTTCTTCTTCTTCTTCTTCTTCTTGGCTGTTTCTAATGCTTTGGCTGTTTTGAAGTCTTTACCGGCTTCCTTGTACATTTTTAATTTTAACTTAGCCTCTGCGCGATTATCGTATGCAGCAATCATCTTTGGAGATAATCTAATAGCTTTATCGTAATCCTTAATGGCTTCTTTATATTGCCCTGCCTTAAATTTTATTTCCCCAGTTTTATTATATGTGCTTGCGTGCTTATAATCCTTTTCGATAGTTATGATATAATCGTCAACTACTTTTTGAATCCTTTCCTCTTTAGTCATTATTATAGGTTTTGCCCTCTGGTACAATGCAGCATAATGTTCATGTTTTTTTATAGTTTTAATGTAATCAGCGAGAGTCTTTTTCTTACCTATCCCAGAATTATAATAGATTGCAGCTTCATCTGAAATTAATTTTATATTCTCCTGCATTAATATAAGTCTCATTCCCCTGGTTGCATCAGAGGCTATTTGTTCTTTGAGGTTTTTTAGACCTTTGATAGCCCAAGGATGATTATCGGCTAATCTGATAGCTTTGCAGTAGTCCCAGCGTGCTTTTTTGTATTGTCTTAAACCACGTTCAGCATCCCCACGTTTGCAGTATGCGTCAGCATAATAGGGATCTAATTTTATAGAGATGTTATAATCTTTTATAGCTTTTGCATATTTCTTAGCTTTTGCTCTGGCGTTTCCACGGCAAAAATAAGCGAAATCTTCTTTTGGGTGTTCTTGAATAATTTTGCTGTAATCTTTAACCGCATCATCATAATAGCCGATTCTCGTATTCGCGTCACCTCGGTTGTAATATACCCAAATGCATTTAGGATCGAGTTTAATAGATTTGCTATAATCAATGATTGCTTCACGTACTAATCCGGATCTGACTTTGGCATTTCCCCGCAGATTGTATGCCTTAGATAGCAGTCTAGGCATAAATTTCGCAATAAATAATGAATCTAATTTAATAGCTTTGCTAAAATATTCTATTGCTTCTTTATAATCCCCGGCGTCATATTTGTCATTACCGATATTAAAATATCCCTGCGCGCGCAATGCTTTTTTGCTAAGTTTTTCCTCAATATCCGAGGCAAAAACAGGAAACAATAAACATATAAAAATTATAACAGATAAAATTTTTCTCATAAAAATATTCTCATTGTGAAATCTCTTATATATAAGTTCGCATAGAATTAATTATTTTCAAATAAAAAAGGCTATATTCATAAGAATACAGCCTCATTTTAAAAATGTCCAATCTGCTTTATTTCGCGAAGATCAGCATTTTTCGCAGGGTCACTGTGAAATCAGCACCTGGCATTGCCTTTATCGCGAAAACACATGTTTCTGCTGTATTTATAGTTTTCTTTGCGCGAGTAAGTTCAGCGCGGCTAAGGATTTTATGATCTATCACACTACCTGGTGAAACGCGAGTATGATATGCTTTGCCGATATAATCAGTATTTGATCGTGCTTTACCGACTCCGCCGCGAACTCTGAATACTCCAGTTCCCTTGATGTCAAACGCAAACTCACATACTAATGGAGTCTTGCTGTTTAGAACGTTAGGTCTTGCATCGAGTTTCCCGTAAAACTTGAGCTCAAAGGCTTTTTTCAAACTCTTAGGGGCTTTGCATTTGACAATCATTTGATTATTGGCGAATTTTACCTCTGTCTTGACATTTTTTGGAAATGCTTGTATGAATGGAGAATTGCCATTCTTTAGCAATTTAAGAGGCATCTTCCACAATGTGTTTTGGGGGAAGATTACCGAGCCGAACTTAGTGGTGTCGTGAAATGAACTCATAGTCGGCGACCAGGCTTGAGCTGTGGATTTACCGTTAACGAAACGTGTCCGGTAAAAATTCATTGGCCATGCGTCACCCGGTTTTGGTGGTGTTGAATTGATTGATTTGAATGGTATTTTCATTTCGAATACAAAACCGTCTTTCTGTTTGACAGTCTTCAAATCAAAATCAATATTAACTTTTTTATTGCTTTTGCCATCAGACTTATGCGCGTCAAATATAGAGCCATCAGCATTGATGATGATTTGATGAAACTGTGATATTTGCGGGAATCCGGCTTCTTTTAAGCCAGCGAGATCTCCGCAGATAAAAATTTCTATATCATCATTGTTCCATAATGACATATCTCTAGGCATTTTACCCTTTGTGTTGAATTTGCCACCTTTTTCAAATACCTTTCCGGCAATGTACAGATTATTTTTGTCAAAAGCTGTCCATATCAAGGTTGGAGCCGGAGGAGCTTTCCCGTTGGTATTATCAATCAGATTTAAGTGAGGGAATTTTTTCCACTCGTTAAGTTTTCCATCAATAACTGGAGTCAATTTTATAGCTTCTGTGCGGATAGACGCTCCTGTATCAAACATTTTACCTTGATCAAAAAACTTCTCAGTTCCAGCAAGCATCCACTGCATACGTTTATTATAAATAGAAGCTTTTGGAGTCTCTTTTAATGCTTTCTGCAACATATTTTTGAGCTTATTTCTGATGGATTTAGGATAAGTCTCTGCAAAATAGAATTCTCGCGGAATAATACTGCCCATTCTGTCTTTGCGATTTTCCATGTCAGGCATTTTCTTCCAACGAGTATTTTCCCAACGATTAATGAGAAGCTTCCAGTATGCTTTCATGGTCGAAGCTGCTGGACCGAACATCAGGTCGCAGTATTCATCAATCATCGCGTCTACATCGATGTCTGGGTTCCAGAGGGCCTGATACCATAGATACAGCATAATGCCATCTAGAGCTAGTACCGTTGTATGATGACCATTCAAATAGTAACCACTCATTACATCTTTATATTTATTGATATATTTGAGCATGTAGTGCGGTACAGGGTAGGGGGTGTCAAGCCTGTTGGTAATTCTCGGACGGTGCGGATAATGCATCCACATCCAGAATTTTTCACTATTGAGCTTTTTAAGCATCTTCATGTCTTTTTCTGCTTCTTTCCAGCAGGCTGGTTCTTTCAGATAAGCCATAGATACTCCGGCAGGGAGTACCGGGATGATTATAACATTTTTTGGAATTCTAGTTCCTTTTGGTGGTGTTCTGAAACTTGAGTAAGCCGGAACCAGCAACATTTTGTCTGGCCAGCGTTTTGCTATCGCGTCAGCAAGTTTTGCAACATAATACCAGATCAAACGGGAGTGAGGTGCAGTGCTGTTTTTGTCGGTGAGTTTCAGGCAATTAGGGCATTCACAACCTTTGAAACCGTCATTCGGCCACCAACGGATATATTTTTTGTCAGGAGCCATGCTTCTGGTTGCAAATGCTGTATAATCTTTGCCGTCTTTATAAAATTTAGCAATAGCTTCAATATTAGCTTGCAGACCGCCGGGAGAAGTGTAACAGCGTTGGACACTGTGTCCGGCGCGCTTGCCGAGCATACGGCTGCCGTCTTTGCGTAATGCGAAGTATTCAGGATGTGATTTTGCAAAGAGTTTATTCCAGTAAGTATCTGTATGTCCGTGGCGCTGCTTGTTAACATCACCAATACGCATTATATTTGCCCAATAAAGGCGTTCTTTTTTGTCGCTAGTTCCGGCTGCTTTATTGTCAGCGAAGCCATGGTATCTATATGATCCCATTCTAAATGGGAATACTGGGTGGTCAGTATATGAGAATGCGGGAATAGTCAATGATTTTTTATTGTAATCAGGAAGGCATGTGCCGAGTTTTCCGGGGAAATAAAAACGACATCCGACCATTCTTTCGAGAAAGTCTACAGCAGCAAAGAGAGTTCCTCGGCTATAGTTTAATGAACTAATACGCAGAGTTTTAATATAATTGTTACCTGGCTGATCGTTACCAACTAAAAGTATACCGTTTGTAAAACTTTTTGCTAAAAAAGTTTCCATTGGCTTTTTCTGTATATTATCAAAAATATTTTTTACCGTCGCATCTTCGCATGGTCCGATAAATATTCCTTTTCCTGATTTCAATGTGCCTTTGACAATCTGAAAGTTTGCTCCGGTTGTTTCTTTTAAATATTTCTGCATCAGTTTGGCTATAGCCATATAATAAGTACGATTAGTTTTTGCAGGAATAACAAGCTTCACCATTGCTTTTCCATTATCACTAAGGATAAGCGGAGCTGACTTTTTGTCAATTTTTATTTTAACCGGAGCAAGTCCTTGAGATTCCCATGGCTCGCATTTTGCTAAGGTTTGAGCCGCGTTAACAGAGAAGATTATTGCTGTTGCGAATACTGTGAAGATTGCTTTTAAATGCATGGTTTATACCTTGGTTATTTCACTTCCCACATCATTGAAGCTGTCCAGGATTTTCCCGGTGCAATAAGTGCTTTTTTGAACAATGGTTCAAATGTTGTGGTTTTCTGCTTGCCGGAATCCCATAATACTACACCGTAAAGTTTTTTTGGTGAAAGTACTTTAGCAGTTAATTTTACCGGGCTCCAAGTGCTGGAAAATATAACTTCCGGTTTGGATATCGTAGCTGATTGTTCGAGATTGAACAAGCCCTCGAGCTCATCGTCACGTTTTGCTGCGTAACGAAGCATTTTGCGGGCGAACAGACGCTTGAAGATAACTTGTTTCCCTTTTTCGAATAACAATGCTTCTCCGCCTTTAGTGCCGCGGAATTCCAAGAGGGCAGGCATGTTGTGCCAGCGGAAAGATAATTCTTTTTCCATTCCGGTCGTATTTGTTATTTTTGTAGTGACTTTTATTCCTTCTGGAGAAATATTAAAAGTTTTTCTGATGATGCAGTCAGTTAAAAACATTTTGTCTTTAGCAGTCAATTTGCGCTCAAGACTTATGCTTAAGCCCTTAGCTGTTTTGCTTTGATTTACGACTTTATATGGTTTAGTAATTAGACTGGCAGCTTTTGATGGCCACCAGAATGAATCCACGCAGAAACCTAAGTCTTTTGATTGAGAAACTAATTGAGTTTTGGCATTTATCCAGCTTTGGACACGCCCCCCGACAGTTGGATCAATAAGCAGTTTATTATTTTTCCAGTTGAACTCAAGAGTATTGTCAACTTTACGACAGCTAACTCCTTTATTATTCATATTTTTGATATTTGAATAATCTGGCAGGATATTGTCTTTAGCTGCCTGGGCTTGTTGTTCAGCCATATGCTTCTTTTCCCATGCAATAGCTTTTTTGATTTTCGGCAGACGCTTTTTAAGCAGTTTATGCATGAATGATGGAGAAATTGCTTTGCCGTAGTTCGTATTTTTATTGTATGGTTCAACAGTAAAAAATCCCCAGCGTAAAGCACCTACATGAACCATTACACCTTTCTTTAGCTGTGCTGTTGTCAAAGCAGAACCGAAATAACGTTTTTTGCCGCTTTCACGCAGAACATATTTTGTATTAGCTGCAAGCTTATTTACAGATAATTTTATAAATGCTTCGCCTTTCTGCCAGAAGTTGCCTATTGCGATCAAGCGTTTGTCGCCTAGTTTGTATTCGACACTCTGAATAATTTTAGCAGTTTTTAATGATGGAAGTTTTTGTACAAAATTGCCACCCTCACTCCAGAATTTCGGAAAGTTAGTCTGTGGTACAGGACTTACTGGACTAATTGTTGAACTGTTAATCTTTTTCCCATTGAATACGAAATTTTCAAATTCCGCTATTTTTTTATTTGTGTCTGCCAGCGAAGCCCACCAGCGATTATCATAACCTCTAGGGAAAACGTATGCGATAGAACCTTCCCAGCCATTCAAGAAGAAGCAAAGCGTTTCAAAACCGAGAGCTTCTGGCTCAGTAACCCAGCTGTCAAGCTGATAACCATGCGGGAATGCGATAAGTTTGGGGCGTTTGGCAGGATTCGGAACGTGTTTGGCAACAAACTTTTTAATATCTTTTGCCGCGATAAATGTAATTAGATGTATGCCGGGGTTGTACACATAGGGCTCATTGAACTTATAGAATACATAAGGCCCCCATGGTTCGATAATCGGCAGTTTATCTAAATAATCTTTTGGGTTATACTGTGCGAAATGCGCATTGTCATTTTCAATTAACTGGCTCCAGGCGATTTCTGGAATGAAATGTGAATCTTTGCCGACACTTTTGCCGATCTTGTTAATATCTTTTTCCAGTTGCGCGCATATTTGAGCATGCTGCCATGAACGGAATTTGATCCATTCTTTTTTATATTTGATAATTACTTTTGCAGGCCAGACTTCATCTACATTGGCTTGTTGTATTCCGCTGTATTTGATAAATTCTTCTTTACAGCGTGGGCAAAAACAGCCTTTGAAGTCAAACATATAAGGTTCCCAGTTTGGCATGATACTGTCAGCACTATCTTTGTCTACCAGGATTTTTTTCAACATCCCAAGGACTTCTTTTTTATAGTAAGGGCTTTCCTTATATACAGCTGTCGGGCACATTGCCTGACGTGGTTTTTCTCGATATGAACCATCGGCAAGTTGAAATTTAACATTGTCCGGTTTTTTCTCAGGACCAATTCTATAGCCGTTACATAAAAAGTAAGGTTGAGTGTAACGTAGCAGACCAGCACTTTTGTATCCATTGTTCATTGCCGCGGTTGAACGACCATGGATGACATTCATCCCGGTTTTTTTATAAAAATCAATAAATTCTTTTACACCTTTGCCGACAAAATCACCTTCACGACGCACCATTGTTCCGCTTTGGAAAGTTTTTGGCTGTTTGGATTTTATTTCAGGAATAATTTTGAGTTCTATCTTTTCCGGTTCAGTTTGATATTTGCCATCCTGATACCAATAAGAAGCAGGATATTTTTTTGTCCCGGCAGGAAGACTGCTTTTTATCATTACAGAAGCGAGATGATATGCATTTAGTTGTTCTTTGCCGAAAAGTTTCTTGAGCTTTTTGAGGTCAATTTTATAAACGCTATATTTCTTCCCCTTTTCACTTATGTTTTTGCGTTCAACAAGGCTGGTTACATTACGCTGATCTAAAAAATCAAAGCCAGCAGGAAGTTTTATATATAAATAAGGCTGGTCAATCTTTGTATTCTTCTCATTTTTAAATGCGAATGCCATTATTGCTGGGTCATTTTGTGATAGAACGAAGATTTTATCAAGGAAAGAGCAGGGGATAAGTTTTGCGATTACACCATCAGCGGCTTTGGCTTTTATCAGTTTTACGTCATCAATGAATATTTGACCAGAACCATAAAGAGCCAGTGAAATACCCATTTTACGAGTATTGGCAGGTGCTATAAAACTGACAGAGCCATCCGTCCATTTGCCGCTGAGTTTAAAGGCATGATTGACCATTTTTCGGGAATTTTTACTCTTGTATAACTTGAGATTATCTTTGAAAAACGCAAATACCCGGAAACTGTTAAGTCCTGGTACGCTATTAAGTTTGCCACGATATTTGAGCAAGAGCTGGAATTTAGTCGGGGAGTTGAGTACTGGCAGGTCAATGTATTGAGTTACCCGGTTTGAAAGCATTGGTTTGCCTTTTGGGCGGTATTTCATTATTGCTACGGGACTTGATAATTCAAGACATTTTTTACCATCTTCTGTGACTATTTTTTGAGTTACCAGAGGATTAAGTTTTGCCTGTAAAGCTTTTTTGTCAGGAAGTTCATGTTTGGGGGCGTGGATGTAGTAATGATTCTGCCATTGATTGTAGGGCTTTTTAGCTAATGCCTTTTTCTCAAAATCGCCACCAAAAAGTAAATTCTTACCAGCAGATTTTTCAAGCTTAAAAGTTTTGGAAAAGTCTACTGAAACTCCACCCTGTGGAAAATCTTTAGAATTTGCTGCGTTTACGACTGCACACAGTGCGAAAGCACTACACAAATATAGCGTTTTTTTCATTTATAAATCCTTTTTATTTAAAAGTGTAATATAGAAAAAGCGTCCAGCTTATTAATATTCTTAAACGAGACGCTTTAAATTTAATTTTTAATTACCACCATATTGTAGGAGCTAATGGATTCCAGGCATTAGTATTTTTTCGGCTGTTAGTCCATCCTAGTGAGTATTCATCAGGAATTGAACCAAATTTGCGAGCTTCTGCATGACCGTCTGTGAAAATTACGTTAGCTCGATCTCCTCCATGTCGGTAAGATACTGGATAAAGTCCATCCTGTTTTGATGGTAGAAAATAAGGACCACCTGACACGTCAATATCTGTCAAAAGACAAGTTTCGGAACTCTTTTTATAATTTGTAATTTTTCGGTAAACAGCCATTTTTAACGGAGCTGCTGCGGCATAATCACCAATTATACTATTATATCCGTAAGTATAATGTATACCATCTACTTGAGCATATGAAGGACAACTTAATACTGAACGTTGTAATTTCCCTCCATTTACGCCAACAAAACCTATAGCTGAGCCAGGGTTCTTCTTGAGTATTGACAGGTAAGGAACAAGATAACCGGATGCTTCCATTGAATGAAACCAGTATTGACTGTCAGCACCATAGGTTCGTCCGGGAGGAAGACAGTCGTCACTGTCCTGAGTATACAGCATGAACGCAGTTCCGATCTGTTTCTGGTTATTCATGCAAGCTATAGCATGAGCTTTCGCCCGCGCTTTATTCAGTGCCGGCAACAACATTCCTGCGAGGATTGCTATAATCGCAATCACAACGAGGAGTTCAATGAGTGTGAAATTTCGTTTGTTTTTCATGATTAGTCTCCTTGTTTATATTCTATTTATAATTAGATTTTAAGGATTAAATGGTTCCGAATCGCCTGGTATACCTTTCTTGAAATATGTACTGCCGCCACCAACCTCATCTTTCTTTATATTATCTACATGACCATCAGCATAGGCGATATTAGCTCTGCCGTATGGATTAATATTTCCACCATGACGGAAATCAATATTGTCACCATAAACCATGACATAAGTGTCTCGCCGTCCCATATCACCATAATGAATAACAATTGATGGTTTCCTGACCATAGAAATTTTTCTTTTTGGAGCGTTGGCACCGGTTAATCTTGAGTTTATTGCATAATGGGTAAAGTGGAATGGGCCCGTATAGGTAGCAGTCGTTTGACCAAAACCATCTGGAGCAGTGGGACACTTGAACATTTCATATGCACTATGAGTTTGCGGGGCAGTCGCGTCAAGATCCTTCCAAGAACCACCAGAAAGTGTATTACGAATTACTTCATACCAGGTAGTGTAGGGAGATGGAATAGGTCGCCCGCAGAGAAGCCAGTCGTCATAGTCAGTTGAATACAAAACCGATCCTGTAGCTATTTGTTTTAATTGATTGGCACAAGAAATAGATTTTGCTTTTTCTCGTGCTTTGCCAAGTGCCGGCAACAACATTCCTGCGAGGATTGCTATGATCGCGATCACGACGAGGAGTTCAATGAGTGTGAAATTTCGCTTGTTTTTCATGACTAGTTTCCTTATTTTATCAGTTTTATATTAGTACTTTTGCGTTTTCTTATTTTAAAAGATTTTTTTCTTAGTTTTGCTTTGTCATCCGCAAACCATTTACCAGGTTCTTGCAACATTTCCACAGCCATGTCCGCAAATTTTGAGTATTCATAATCTACAGTGGACAGTGGCGGAGTTAACAGTTTTGCATCAGGGTAGCCGCAGGTTCCCATTACCGCGACATCTTCGGGGATTCTGAGATTCATTTCTTTTAAAGCTTCATATACATAAATGGCGGAAAAATCGGAATAACAGAGTATCGCAGTAGGTTTTTCATCGCAGTCAAACATCTCTTTTACAGTATTTCTTATGTATTCTTTATCAAATTCAACTACTTTAAGCAATGATTCAACAGGATTGGCATTATATTTTTTGAGAAGCTCAAGGCATTCATTTTTGTTAAAACCGCGAAATTTATGACCTCCGTAGCCCAGCATACTTATATTTTTATGTCCGCATTCAGTCAGATAAGCGATTGCTGCTTCCCAGCCTTCCTGTTCATTTATAGCAATTCCCGGGAAGCCAGTAACTTCAGTATCTTTAAGGGCGCAATGAGCAATCACTACTGGGACTCCAGCGTTACGCAATTTTTTAATTACAGGTTCATCACCATTAAAACCGTTCATGCTGGCAATAATACCTATAACATTATTTTCTTTGACATAATTTTTGATGTCGGCTGAAGAAAACATAAGTAAAGCGGAATCAGTAATTGAAAGAGTTTTGCAATTTTTGCTTTCTGCGAGACGAATAACTTCAGGAACAATATAGTTATGCGGAGCTTCAAAACCACCACCATTTCCACGAATAACCATGATAGCCGGAGCTCTAACGAATTTATTATTTTCAGGTGAAACGAAAGTTCCTTTACCGTGAACCCTTTTGATATATCCTTCATGCTCCAGCCGATCGAGTGAAGACCGAAGCGTGATTCTACCAACATTAAGCGACTTGGCAAAATCAGTTTCGCGCGGTAATTTTTTACCGGCGGGAATCTTGGCACTGATGATCGCCTGCTTAAGTTGATTATAGATCTTATCTTTTTTTAGTTCAAGCGTGTGCATGATACTTTTCCTTATAAAGAGGTTCTATAAGGTATTATAACAGATTGAGCCTCATTTGTCAATACCTAATAGAAGCTTTTTTTGGAAAAAATAATTTCAGGACAAAAAAAAGCAGGCGATTAAGCCTGCTTTCTTAAAATATCTATCTATTAATGCTTAGAGCTCTTCGCCAACCTGCCAGCGAATGAAGCGTTTGATTTCCGCTTTTGGAGCTACTTTAGCAAAACAACTTTTGTCATCTTTCAACCAAGCTTGTTTTGTTACGCATACTTCATTGTACCATTTATTGATTTTACCAATGAGAATTTTCTCAATGATTTCAGCAGGCTTTCCAGCCAACTGAGCAGTAGCAATTTCTTTTTCTTTTGCGATAGCTTCTGCAGAAATATCTTCAGGTTTAATAAACTGAGGATTGAACGCGGCGATGTGCATGCAGAGATCTGCGAGGATGTCATCAGCGATTTCACCAGCGACTTCAACCATTACACCAATACGTCCACCCATATGCAGATATGTACCAACTTTGTCAGTTGTTGTCCATTTAGTGGCACGACGCAACTGCATATTTTCACCAATATTGGAAATCATAGCAATTACGTTATCTTTTTCAATTTTTTGAGCTTGCTCAGAAACATCACCATTCGCGTCATAGTCAACAACACGGCTAAGCATGTCACTTGCGAATACATTGAATTTTTCATTTTTACTTACAAAATCTGTTTCGCAGAGTACTTCAATCGCGGCAGCTTCGCCATCTTTTACAGAAACGAAAACTTTACCTTCTTTAGTGCTACGTCCAGCTTTTTTCTCAGCTTTAGCAATACCTGATTTGCGAAGTTCGTCGTATGCGCCTTCGAAATCGCCGTCAGCGTTGATTAATGCTTTTTTGCAGTCTAACATTCCCGCGCCAGTTTTGTCGCGAAGTTTCTTTACCATTGCAGCGGTAATATCCATAATATGTTCTCCTTAAAATTATTAAATAAAGTTCAAAATTAACACCCCGCATAAATGACGGGGCAATAATGAACTACATGTAGTTTATTTAGTTTCTTCTTTTTTTGCTTCAGTTTTAGGAGCAGCTTCTTTCTTAGGAGCTTCTTTTTTTGCTTCAGCTTTTGGAGCGGCTTCTTTCTTAGGAGCTTCTTTTTTTGCTTCGGCTTTTGGAGCGGCTTCTTTCTTAGGAGCTTCTTTTTTTGCTTCGGCTTTTGGAGCAGCTTCTTTCTTAGGAGCTTCTTTTTTTACTTCGGCTTTTGGAGCAGCTTCTTTCTTAGGGGCTTCTTTTTTTACTTCGGCTTTTGGAGCAGCTTCTTTCTTAGGAGCTTCTTTTCTAGGAGCATCTTTTCTAGGAGCATCTTTTCTAGGAGCATCTTTTCTAGGAGCATCTTTTTTCACTTCAGTTCTTGGAGCGGCTTCTTTTCTAGGAGCATCTTTCTTTACTTTTTTAGCTTTCTCAGCTTTTTGAGCGGCTTCTTTTTCAGCTCTTTCAGCTTCTCTTTCAGCTTTCTCAGCTTCTTTAGCTGCTCTTTCTTCGGCTACTTGTTTCTGATGAATTTCTTTAGCTACCATAATAGCGCTGACAAGAACAT
>Ga0307988_1001080_pt1 | contig 16427 bp, 15 predicted proteins | sample EllFjometagen183_FD_203166 | JGI IMG/M metagenome (GOLD analysis project Ga0307988, IMG submission 203166) | Marine microbial communities from Ellis Fjord, Antarctic Ocean - #183 | ecosystem: Environmental > Aquatic > Marine > Unclassified | place: Southern Ocean | collected 2014-10-08 | reverse complement strand
CCGCTGCACTTGAGTCGATTACTGATGCCCTTCAAACGGGAGAGAAAATATCTTTAATCGGGTTTGGTACTTTCAGTGTGTCTCCCCGTGCCGCTCGGACTGGAAAAAACCCTCAAACAGGTGAAGCTATTGCAATCCCTGCATCAAATGCCGCAAAATTTAAACCTGCCCAGAAACTTAAGGATGCCGTCAACTAATCACCTCAGGAATATATGTATTGAAAAGGCCCGCCTGAAAAATCAGGTTGGGCCTTTTCTTGTGAAGCGGGGGGCTATTTTTTTAAAATAGCAAACTTCAAAACTTCCGGAATCCTGATGTAGATTTTCCGATTGGCTAAGTTGCTACAAACAGGCGTCTTGGCTACTATTCTAGCGATTTGTTATTCACATACTTCGTATGTTTACATGTAGTACCATAAGCATCTAATATGCTACAGATATTAGACTTGTAAACGATTTCAAGTTGTCGTATAATTGCAATCATGAATGTCGTATTTTTGCATGGAGAAGGCAATGCCAATTAAAAACACATTGGAAGGAAAAATAGTTTACCGCGTAAAACGCAGCAAGACTTCTGTTTTTGTGCGTGATGATTTTGAGGATATTGGTGGTTATGATCAGGTCGGACGCATTTTGAGTGGTCTTGTAAAAAAGGAACTTCTTATTAGCCTAGGTTATGGCACATATGCACGTTCTAAAAAATCGAGTGTTAGTGGTGCTATTGTCCCAGAAAAAACCTTGCCGGAACTCGCACTAGCCCTTCTAAAGAAACTTGGGGTTGAGACCGTTTCGTCATCTGCCGAGCGGGCTTATAATTCTGGAAAATCAACTCAGGTTCCAACTGGCCGTGTAATAGGTGTTAAGGGCAGGATTGTCCGGCGTATTGGCTATAACGGAAGGTACATTTCTTTTGAAAAAGCCTCCCAATAAAAATGCTATCCAGGATGTCGCCCTAGAGTTAGGCGTTGATCCTTCTTTTATAGAGAAGGATTGGTATGCGGTACAGCTCCTTGCCCTAATTTCTGAGTTGCAAATTGACAGTAATGTGAAAATGGTGTTTGCCGGGGGAACCAGTCTTTCTAAGGGCTACGGTTTAATAAAGCGATTTTCTGAGGATTTGGACTTTATCCTGACTATCCCTAATGGAAGTTCTTTGTCTGCTGGCCAAAGGAAAAATTTCCGCAGAGAAGTGGTTGCTGCAATACAAAGCGATGAACGTTTTAGTATTGATGAGGATGAAATCCTACGCGGTGATAGTCATCGTTTTTTCAAAATACCTATTAAATACGACAGGGCTTTCGACGGTTTATTCCTAAGGCCACATCTCCAACTTGAAATGACCTTTATGGACCTTAAACAGTCTTTCCGGAGCATGAGCATTTATTCAATAGTGTCTGAGGTGGCAAAGACTAGCCCAGAACTGGAAATTGATTGTGTTTCGGCTATTGAAACGGCTGGTGACAAGCTAAGTGCATTAACATGGCGCATTCTTGTTCGTGATAGGGCGGACGACAAAGATGACCCCACAACTATTCGCCATCTTCATGATCTTGCCGCACTGGAAGGCATGATTACAGATGCAGCGGATATATTTGCGTCATCGGCCAAAGGATCTTTGGAGCAAGACAAAAGTCGCAGAGGTGGTGATGTTATAGCCGGCATGCCTGTAACTGATAGGCTGATAAATGCGCTGAAAACCTTAAGAGAGGACCATTTGTACCAAAAAGAGTACGAATGGTATGTGGGAAGTATGTCCTATGTTGCCGAGGATGAACTAATAGGATTTGAGGAGGCAGTTCAGGCTCTTGAAAGAATTATTAGTCTTTATTTGCAAGCTTGATTTGCTGCACAAACATCGACACAGCTTTTACAGCCCCCATTTTTGGAAAAATCTCTAATAAGTGGCGATTGATGGTCAGCGTTAAAATTGGACTTAATCGGTGAAAATAAGGGACTAGATTCTGAAGAGAGCTCGGTCCTTTTTGTTTGTGTGGTCGCCAGCCTTGAATTGGTAGGAAATGCCTAGAATAAGGATATTTTTCAGCTCATAGTCAGACCACAACCCTATATAGATCACGCGCGAAAAAGGTAAGCCTGCAGTTGTTATCATTACTGATTTTTTGCCGGGCGACAGCGGCCTATCCCTTTATTGTCGCGGCCCAGTCATCCCCAAAAAGCTCTAGCTTACGAAAACAGGATTTATCGTAACCTAGAAATGTGCTATATAAAAGGCTCTTAAATCCTGCCGTCCTCACCAGGAGAACAAAAGAGTCATGGATAACCCGCCGACCCCCTACCCGCTCGCCACACCGCAGATTACCGTAGATACCGCCTTTGACGGCTGGCTGGTTGGCCAGCTCGCTGAGAGTACCCGAAAACTTTATAGAAGAGATTTAGAGGATTTTTTTGGTGGGATTCCAACCGCTGAAAAAATCCTCTCCTTAACTGACGTGGATCTACAGATCTGGCGCAACAAGACCCTGAAAAAAGGCCCGGATGATCAGAACTATCTTGAGGCCTCTACCATTTGCCGGAAACTGGCCTCTCTCTCCTCTTTTTACGGCTACCTTCAGGCGAAAGGCTTGGTTTCCGTCAACCCTGCATCGCCGAAACTTGTACGCCGCCCCAAGCTTTCAGAGTGGACCCCGCAACTTGGATTGATGCCCACTGAAATGCAACAGGTTATCGTTGCCTGTCATCGTCCGACAGGAAGCCGCAACGTCCAGGAATCTATGGCAAGAGATCTGGCCTTGATCACCTTGCTCTATACCGCACTGTTGAGACGCTCAGAAGCCGCAAACGCCAACTGGGGAGACATCAGCAAACAGGCTGAACACTACTGGCTGAACATCCCTATTGCCAAAGGGGGCCATAATCAGAAAGTAAAGCTTGAACCTGTTGTTATTGGGCTTCTCAATAGATATATAGAAGAAATGGGAGGACAAAAAGCGTTTGAAAAGAAGTCTAACTTGCCTTTCGATCGGTGCCCAATCTTCGTGGCTCTTGACCGGGCTCATTTCTTTCATCGGTTGACTGACCACTCTATTAATCAGATCGTAAAAAAACGGTCCGAAACCGCACGGCTGCCTCAGGGGACAAGCGTTACCGCTCATACGATGCGCCACACAGGGATTACCCACATGCTCTTAGCTGGGAAAAACCCTTTAGCGGTACAGAAACTGGCCAGACATAAAGATCTTTCCACGACAATGATTTACGCGGCATTAGCACAGCAGTTGGCGGAGTCTCCGAGTTATGTCTTAGCAGGACATGTCGAGGATGTTTTGACGGAACTTGAAGCGCAGAACGAATTATTTTAGTAAATGAATTGATTTAAAAGGATGGGTTGGTGGCGATCTCTTCCCCACCCTCCCCTGCTCTTCCCACTCGAATTTTGACTGCCACGTGTTCACCTTGCTCCGCTTGAGTTGCAGTAAGAATTTAAATACCGGTAGTTGAGAAGCTCTATAAATTGTATAAATATGTACAAAGTATTGTATCATTTCATACATTTTTCTGCATAAAAGAGTACAAGTGGTATATCAACTGCCTGGTTGAGCATTATCGGGAAATGGTCAGCTACGATATTGCAGAAGAACGAATTGGGCCACACATCGACCGGTTCATCGAAGGACTGCGGGAGAAGTTGGATGAATATTCTCTTGAATATTCACTCTCCCAAGTCTTTTCGCCTAAACAGAAAGAGCTTTTCAAAAAGAAACTGGAAGGAAAGCCCTTCACAAAAACCGATCAGGAATACTATTCTCGGACAGTTAAAAAGAAGGTTGTAGCCCTGGCAAACTCAGAGTTAAATGCCTTGGCGAGAAAGCTGCTGGAGTATTGATACACACTGGTTGAAATCTTGTAGGCTGTTTGTGTTTTTGCCTCTGGCTTTTGAACTGTTTAGACGTTTCATTGCCAGCAAAAAGTAAAGCCTCGATGTTGGCGCATCGAGGCTCTTCGAAAAACCGGGCCTGGAAGCCCCGAATCTCTTAGGTTGGGATTTTATAGAACCCATTCCTGCACCCTTTCAAGATTTTTGAAGGCAACAACTATGCCTCAATCACAAAACTCGCTTTTCCCTGAAACTATACCAGATGAAGTTGTCGCCGACTTAGGCGAGAGCCTGGTCCCTTCTGACCATGTTTTCGCAATTTTTGTCCGGTCGCCGAAGAGTAACTGGCTCCGTACAAGACTCTGCTTGCCAGCGCCGCCGAGATACGCAAGTTACTGAAGCAGGAATTGATGGATGTGCAGCTCGACCATGATACGGTCTGGTTGTCACAAAAGCAGATGTCCGAGCTGTTTGAAAGGGATACCGACACCGTTGGTTTGCATATTCGGAGTATTTTCAGCGAGGGGGAACTTGAGGCAAAAGCAACAATCGAAGATTCCTCGGTTGTTCAAAACGAGGGTGGGCGACAAGTTCGGCAAAAAATTAAAGGCTACAACCTCGATGTCATCATCTCGGTCAGCTATCGGGTCAAATCACAACGCGGCACACTGGAACAGCAGCAACTAGTCAACGACGCTGGCAAAGAGGTGCTGCAGGTCATCACCGACTATGCATGGTTGCTCCTGTATATGTGATCATTCCGTACTTATGAATTTATGAACGGACAAAAGCCAGCAATGGATCATAATTATGCTGATCAGCAGCTTGCAATGCTTCAATGTAGTGGCGACGACAATCACCGGCGTTGGTCAAGTTCTCCTGGCCCCAACTAAAACGCTCCTGTCCTAACTGATGCTTCAGCAGTACATCAGCCATCAGTCGTGCATGACGACCATTGCCATTAGGGAAGGCATGAATGGCGACCAACCGATGATGAAACCTGGCTGCTATTTCATCCGGTGGATATGACTCATACTCCAGCCAGCCATTAACCTCTTGAAACAACTGATGCAGCGTGACTGGTATCTGCACCCATTCGATACCGATATTCTTCTGGCTACAACGAAAGCTCCCTGCCCAGCGCCAGACATTGCCAAACATCTTCTTGTGCAAGGCGCGAGCATACTTCTCAGTCAGTACATCCTTCTGCCGCCGTCTAAAAACGCTGTCTTCGGCCTCAGAGATATTCTCTTGCTCCCATCGATCAAGCTCACCTCTGGTGCTGATGTGTGGCAACAAGAGCCCTTGCGCCTCATCGAGATCGAGTGGGGTTGCCCCTTCGGGATATTCGAAATTCATGACTTGTCCGACCAGAAGTCCCTAGGTAGCTCGCGGATAAGATCGTCCATCTTGGCATTGAGAATTTTTTTCCGATCATCATTCGACACTTGTTGATCTTCGAGCAGCATGGTGTGAGAGGTACGGGAAAGGCACTGTTCTGCAACTTTTTTGACCTGGTCTTGCATGGTCTTTTCGAGGCTGATGCGAGGGACCAGGGCATAAACAAACATGCAATCCATGGCTTCTGCGACTTGGCGCATGGTCTTCAATGTCAGTGCTCCGCCGAGTTCGTCCTTTTCCATCTGCACGACTCGTGGCTGGCTGACTCCTATGCGCTCACCGAGCTGCTTACCAGACATCCCCAGAGCTTCACGGATTGAACGCAGCCATCCCTTGACAGGCGGTTGCACCTCCCTGAGTTTGCTTAGCTTTTCAAACGTTTTATCCAACTGGTCTCGCATGATGCTGCGATGTTTAGATTGCATATTCATAACCTCTATATTATTTATTTCGTACTTATTTATAACATGAGCATTATATAAAACAACAAAATAAATAACGAAAGGGTTATATAGCTATTCAGGTAACCTGCCAACGAATTGTAAAAATTGCTTCTTTGCTGGTCTTCTGACTCATCTGCATTTCCAACTTTTCAATCAAGAGATCCCGTTTAGCAAGGATGTCATCCTCAACATCAAAGATCTGTTGCCGTAGCCGCCTATGCTTTTTTCGGCATCACGAACCTTGCCTTGTAGCTGATGTTGCTCTTCGACCGTAGTTGCTTGCCACGCTTGCCGGTTAATAGCTTTGATGAGAGCCTTTGTGTCCTTCAGTTCCTTTGCTGCGGCGAAAACCATATCTTCAGCCCACAGCTCAAGACGATCACGCTCTTCGTTGAAGAACTGGCTATTGGTTTGTTCCGGATGAATTCCTTCCCATCAGGTCAGAAATGTATCCATTTCATCGTTAATCTGTTCCGCAGGAGGTGCCGGCACCTCCCCAGCTGTGGGGTGAGTTGCTCGAAGTTCATTGTGAATTTTTGCCAGGTCGGGTACTGTCAGACATATTGAAGCATAAACAGAACTGCTTTGCCTCAGAATGTGAGGCAATGTTTAGTCGACTATGCCTCACGAGTATAAATTGAGCATCGACAGCGGATAATTTCGGCCAGCAAATTAATTGTCGTTGTCCCCTCCCTTTACAACTTTTTTCTTCTTATTGCAGCGATATTAAGAACATGCTCGATTTTAAACGGGTATTGATAACCTGCGTGACACACCGCAATTTTAGATTTTGTGGTCTATCACTCCAGGTCTCTCCACGATAAATAAGCGTTCGGCCATTAAGCGATCAATTCGAGAAATACCAACCTTTTGTGCTCGCCCTTCCCATCCCGATACGATCCCACATACCCGATCAACAATTTCAACGGCTCGGACCTTGTTGACACCATAATACTCAGCCGTTTCAAGTGCGACTTTCAAGTCAGGTTGATTGTTGTGCATATCGAGCGTAAGAACGTGGTCGGCTTTTTTGAAAGAAGGATTCATGTCATACGCAGGCGCAAGCCGCCACCCCTGCGGATTCCGAATGAAGCCATGATTTCGTAAGTGATCGTCTCTGTTGCCCGTGGCTACATTGAAAACCACCCGAAGAAAAAGCTGCTCAAGATCCTCATTACAGAAGTCAGGGTCACCGTAAGTTGACAAAAACTCCGCCAAATCAATATAGCTTGCGTCATTACTGTTTTCTCTGTTCAGTGCCGCCATTCCCGAGATAAAGAAGACCCTTTGATTGTCACGTCTATCGAACCGGTCAACCAAAAAAGTATGATATTTATTACCGATTTTTTCGATACGAGACTTAGGAACGTCAACGCCGCAATCTCCGGCCATGTCGTGTAAGACTTTTTCCCATGCCGCGACATCATAATCATCATCAGCGGCCGGAAATTTGGCTATCCAAAACTGTCCATCTTTCTCCAGCACATTTGCTTTTGGTCTAGCTCCACCTAAAGAAGATCCTGGGGCAACAAGCACCTGAAGCCATTTTTTAACCAGGTCCAGATCGTCTTGCTTGTTTTTGCTTAATTCAAAAGCAACGACCTGAAGCTCCGCCAAACTTGTAACGGGTGGAGCCGATAATGCTTCATCAGCAAGAAAAGTATCATCATCAGGGCGACTAAATCGAAGTGCACCCATCCGGGTACAATCTTGAACGCCTAAAAGGAAATCCCACGGGCCAAGGGTTCGGGCTACCCTTTTCTCTTCTTGGGCCTCTATCGCCTCCCTGCGTTCCATTAAAGTTTGCCCCCAACGATCAGGGCACGAATCCAGAAAAACACCAAAATTGCCATTGGCCGGATAAAATTCACCAGCGGTCAAATCAAGTTCAGGATCTAAAGGGAAAACCTTGGCATGCTTAAGCCAATCGGCGTGATAAGCAAAACTAATACTCCCCCTATCTCCCTTAGAGAGCGTTCCTATTCGTTGGAGTGGTCCAAACTCTGCCGAGTCAAGCCAAACCCAAAGCTGCTCTCTATTTTTCTTGACCATCTCGAACCCCCTTTATCCTCATTGTCCGTGGGGCCCTCATGCGTTGAGGCATGGACTCATCTTGCAATCTTCGCCCCAGTTGGTCTTTTTCTGCGACCTTCGACAAATCCTCCGTAAGACCCAAAACTCGCAAGACTTGCATGTAGTTGCCAAGCGAGGCGGAAGAGTCCCCTGCCTCAATTTTATCCAGTGTCGGACGCGATATCTGGGCACGCGCACAGACCGTTTCTTTAGAAAACCGTCTCCGTAACCGCGCATCCTTTAGCCTCTGGCCGAATGCAACAACTTCCCTGTCCGACTTTGGGTATAGTCTTATTTGTTTTTTTGCCATAATGTCAATTATAACTATCAAAACTTTGGGTTTTTGTCAAACTTATCTTACATTGACAATGCCGACACCTGTGGTCGAATAATAAAGATTCTTCTTCTGAATAACAAACTATTACGGGTAACTGGAGGGTGATGTCTCGCGTCAACTATCTGGCGACCGGCTTTACACTCCATACCGAACTGACGCGCAAAAAGGGTGACCCCTATTACGACAATGATGAGTGAATCACAGGTTAGAGGTCGGCAATAGAGACCGAGATCTACGAGGACAGTAATCAGACGTTTGGGGACGCGGAAGAGCTCGAAACTGAGTTGTCGGTCTTACAAGTCACCAGACTATTCATGAGTTTTCTATCAAAAGCCTCTTGGAATCTGGCACAGAAGGGCTCCCGAGTGAGCTCAAGTACTCCCCTCCCCTCCTCAATTTTCTACACCCCTGCTGGTCTTACTTACAAAATCTCAACTGTAATCCCTACCTTGCTACCGGGATTTGTTGTCTTGTATTGTGTCATGTTGTTATTATATGTAGCCATGCCACACTATTTACTGCCATGCCACACTATTTACTGCCATGCCACACTATTTACTGCCATGCCACACTATTTACTGCCATGCCACACTATTTACTGCCATGCCACACTATTTACTGCCATGCCATACTATTTACTGCCATGCCATACTATTTACTGCCATGCCATACTATTTACTGCCATGCCATACTATTTACTGCCATGCCATACTTGACATATTTCTGCAATGTGTTGTAATAAGACAATACAAAGGAGGTATTACTAATATGCGCATTATCACCATCGCCGCGGAAAAGGGTGGCCCAGGGAAAACTACGACTGCCACAAATGTGGCGGCTGGATTAGCCGAGACAGGAAAAACTGTGCTCCTTGTGGACCTTGACCCTCAAGGAAATGCCGGGATGGCATTTGGTCTGCAGCCAGGGGGATTTGTAGGAAAGTCCACCGCAGAGCTCCTGATGAAAGAAACAAAACTGGAAGAGATTACGGTCCAGGTCAGAGATAATTTATTCTTAGTACCCGCCAGTCGACGGCTATATGAAGTCCAGAAAATTTTGGTGGGGGGAAGGGCGGTTGACCGGAGATTGTTACACGCAATGAAAACACTGGTCAATGTCGATTTCGTGATTATTGATAACCCTCCTGGAAATACTATTATTCACGACAACGCATATATGTGCTCAAACGAGGTTATCGTTCCCGTAGAAACCAAGCTTTTTTCAGCTAAAGGGTTGAAGGATATAAAAACAACTATCGGGGAAATTCGGGAAGATAACCCAAATATCGATATCACTGGAATCGTTATAACGAAGGTAAATGAAAACAGGGTTCAGGATAGGTCATACAGGGAAGTAATAAGGGAACAGTTTGGCAATGTGGTCTTTAATGCTGAGATCCCAGAAACGGTCCGATTGTCTGAAGCCCAAGGGGCCGGTAAAACAATATACGAATATGACCGCTGGGGTGCGGCAGGCCTTGCATATAAGCGACTATGCGATGAAATCGTAGAAAGGGGAGAGACCAATGACAACAAATAAAGCAGACGAACAAAAATCTACAGTGCGAGGCCTTTTTGCTCAAGAGGAAGAGTCAACACGAAGCAATCCATCGAAGCCTAAACCGAGCGCGGCTCCCAAAAGACCACAAAAAAAGAAAACGCCTACAACTGAGGAATCGACAGGAGCAGCAGTTGAAGAAAAACCCAAGTTTTTAACAACCAAACAGGCGGCAAGGGGGATACTCCATTGTGAGATAGGACCTGAGCTATACGAAAGGGCTGCTTTGTTTGCCTACGACCCGCAAGCACCAGTCAAAGACATGACGGATCTTGCAAGAAAAGCTATTACTGCTTTGCTAAACGAAGAAGAGCCGCTACTAGTAAAACTGAAGGCATTTCAAGAAAAAGCTCGGCGCTCTTAGCCACAGAAATAGTGAAAGAGTAGAAAAGAGGCACAGCAAACAATAAGGGCCCAATCTGTTTTAACTAGCCGGACGGTTAGCAAGTTGACAATCTAAGCAAGAACAAAAGAGACTAAAGTTTCTTGGTGTGACAGCACGCTTAACCTCTGGTGGGGATACTCACAGATCTCTCCCGGTTGTGCAAATTGATATGCGAAGGCGCTCGACAAGAGAACCGGGAACAACTTCTGTAAAACAGGCGTCCCGCCGCGGCTTATGTCTAACGGGCACTAGGCAAAGCCCCTTAACTGGAATAAGCGGGCAGAAGCTGCAGGGATCAGATCACAGATTTTCTGTGGTTCAATGTAAGATTGGTGTGACGTTAACTGGCTTACAGATCAGCGGGACCGATTGTGGCGGTTTATACGCGGCCCCCCGTCGCTGGACTGGCTGATGTTTACCAAACGGTCGGACAGATTTCGTGAATGCTTACCGGTCGACTGGGGTGATGAATCCCCGAATATCTGTCTGGGGGTATGTGTCGACGACAGGACGCACACATACTGCGCATTGAGTACTTGCGAGAGATTCCACAGGGTGCGCTTTATATCGATTCAGCCTCTCCATGAGGACCTTGGGCTTATTTCTCACTCGAAATACACAAACTTGGCCATCATCGGTGGTGAATCGAGGGCACATGCTCGGTCGATGGGAGAATTTTTGGTAAAAAGCATTAATCCTGCGGTGTCGTGAAGAACATATCACTGTGTTTTTTAAGCAGTGGACAGGCCGTAAGGCAAACGGAAGCTATCTGTTTGATGGGAGTGGCCGACGTTTAAAAGAACGGTTTGATAGCGGATGAAAGATTGGCGGATGAATGCTTAGTTCCCCGACCTTTTTTTTATGTTATTTTACCCAGTGATTCTTCAAGGAGTATCTTTATGAGTGATGACGCTACAGGTATTAAAGATGTCGAAATAGTGCCCAATATGAATATCAAGGACGAAAAGAAGTCCATTGAGGAATTTAAGGAAAAACCCAGTGGCCAGATGGAGTTGTTTTATCTCCTGGATAAGGATGATAGAGATTTTAGTCATCTGGTCGATTTATATGACCTTCTCCCCAAATTTTTAGCCGGTAGACACAAACGTACCAATGGTAAATATCTACCAGCCGTAAGCAAGGATTTTACCTACCGAGGGGTTCGCTACTCCCTGATAATTAAACCTGCTCGACTTACGAAAACTGAGAATGGTGAGGTGGTAGAGGAAAAAGAATTTTACCCAGGGACAAAAGAAGAACTCATTGAGGACGCGCTTCGCAAGATAGCTTGTGATGGTGCGGGTATGATGTTGGCTGATGATCAGGGAGAAGAGGCTGGTGTTGTCTTTACTCTCTACGGTTTGCAACAAGAGTTAAAGCGATCTGGCCATAGTTACAGTATTGTAGAAATCAAGGAGGGACTTATGGTTGGGGCCCAGACCATTCTAGAAGTTCGCAGTGCAGACGGCAAAGATGTTCTCCTGTCTCCGATGTTCTCCACAGTTGGCATAACAGATCGCAAAGACTGGAAAGAGAAAGGCAAAAATTCGAAAGCCTTTGTGCGCTTCAACCCTCTGGTAAGTCGCTCAATCAAACAAAAAACCTACCGTCAGTTCGCCTACACGACATCAATGCGGTTCCGATACAGTTTGGCGCGGTATTTACATAAAAGAATGTCTTTTATGTTCCGCCAAGCAAGCAGGATGGAGACTTACTCTATTTTGCTCAAGACACTCCTTGAAGACTCGGGGACAACTTTTTACAGCAAACTCTCCAACAACAATAGGCAGGTCAAGAAGGCTTTTGACGAACTCATAGAGTTGAACATTATCAGCCAGTATGATGAAGAGGTTATCACTACGACTGGGGGGAAAATAGATGATGTGAAGTACACCCTCTACCCTCATGGCGATTTTATTAAAAACATGCGTAGATTTAATGCCCAAGCATCTTTGATAACGTCGAAAATATAATTTATCAAGAACACCCCGCCGCCAACACTCCAGGTCCCATAATATAAAGGTTTAATTCCCCGCCCAGGGTTGGGGCGGGGAATTACTTGTTGAAACCTGAAGGGCGAAGTTCCCCAGACTGAGGTTGAGTGGGGAATTCCTCCTCAAATATGGAGGTTTAATTCCCCAGTTAGGCCATAAAAGATGAACAAATACCCTAAATATAGAGGTTTAGTTCCCCCGGTCCTATATAAAGGAATAAAGAGGTTTAATTCCACGACACTGTATAACAGACTAATATCTTTACTTTTTTATTCTTTTTTCTTTAAGTACAAGGGCTTTCTCTTGCGTATCTGTGGATTTGATAAAACATGGAGGTTTAATTCCACGCCTCAGAACTGAGGGTAAATATCTTTTTAATTTAAATATAAAGGTTTAATTCCACGACAGGCTAACCCTCTGATATCTATTGTTTTTATGTTTTTTTTGGTTCGGGTTGGACATGTTCCTGTTTCTACTTAGATAAATTTAAGCACCCGGAAATAGAAAGAGGGTAGTTTAATAACAGAGGGCTTCCCTGTTTTGTACTGGTAAACCTCTGTTATTTGGAGTATTTCTAAGGGGAAGAGTTAATACTCCCCCCCCTCCAATATGGAGGTTTAGTTCCCCGCTCCAAAGTTGAGCGGAGGAATTCGCTCCCAAACATAGAGGTTTAGTTCCCCAGCAGGGCAAAAGGAAAAGGGGTTGTGGGTAGGGATTACCCTTAAACAAAAATTTAGTTACAGGGACTGAGCAAACTGCTAATATATCAGTGTTTTTCATGCACATGTCCGGCATAAAAGATAAGGTCAAGATTGGAGGGTTAGAGGTTCAGTTCCCCAAAACATGGAGGTATAGTTCCACATCCGTGAGTTATCCACATATTTTTTTTTTCTGCTTAAAGGATCGTCGGTACACTGGGGTCAAATATGGCAAAATATGGAGGTTTGATTCCACCTGTTAACCTTTTTGCCTCAGAAATCTCTTTAAATATGAAGGTTTGATTCCCCGAGAGGATTTAAATATAGAGGTTTGTTTCCACGCTTATTACCAATATGAAGGTTTAATTCCACTAAATATAAAGGTTTAATTCCACCCGTTAACCGGAAAAACATTATAATTACAGGCTCTTGGAGCTCTTTTTATGGCCCTATTCTTTTTTAACCTTTAACCTTACTTACAAATACATAGATAAAGAGAAGGAAAGTGAACAGTTAATTAAGCCTGTCTTTCAATTTATGCATTTCCTCTAAATCTCTTTGGCTGACATAACCCAAATATGAATGCCGCCATCTGATCTGTTATAAATAACTCGATATAATTAATGACGTCCTGCCGAGCGAAATCTCAAGTTTTATAGTTAAGAAAAAAACACGCTCAGTTTTTAAGCTGCCAAAAAATTTTATGCAAGAGAAATTCTCCCAGCAATTTCTCTTGCGACTCATGCTGCTGATCATGTCGTACGTTCTCAGCATGACCTGAAAATAAGAGCTACAGTGTTGGTTACCTCGAACTGAATAAAATATACTAACCCTGTAATCGGGTTCCGCCGCAAGGCGTCCATTACCAATGTTAGTTATCATTTTATTGATCAATAACCATCCCACAACCCGTCGGAAAAAAAGGTCAAGAACTATAGCCAAATAAAGCCAGCCATCATGGGACAAACAAAGGTGATATCTGCAACATAAACCCAGTCAGGGTCATTGACAGCAAACTATCGAGTCACTTAGTCAAACGACAGTGGTTTAAATGACGGTTGTATTGCCCAGGCTCAGCACTAACAAGGGCTCAGGCACAAAATGCTTACATATTTCATAGGTCCAGCCCGTCTAATAAGTTTCGATATATGCAACAGTTGTTGAAATGGGGAGAATAGTGTCTTATAAGTAGTCTCACTGGATGTTCTTATATGTCTTAAGTTATTTGAGACATTGTGGTGTGGAAAAACTTCGCAAAATGATTTTATTGCCAAATTTGGCTTATAAGCGACGAAAATTGGAGCATGCAGGGAAGGTGTAGGCCGAACGAATGAAAAACCAAATTAATGGGCAAAGAATTGGCTACGCGCGTGTTTCTACAGTCGGTCAGTCTCTGGATATTCAGATTGAGCGGCTGGGAGCCGCTGATTGTGGACGAATTTTTCAGGAGACGGCGACCGGGGGCAGGGGAGAGCGGCCAGAACTTGAAAAGGCGCTCGATTATATTCGGGAAGGGGACACATTCATTGTGACCCGGCTGGATCGGCTTGCGCGATCCATGCACGACCTTACAAGGTCGGCAGTGTTGTTTGAAAAAAAGAAAGTTAATTTGGTGGTTCTGGACCAGGACATTGATACCGGGTCGGCAACCGGCCGACTGTTATTCAATTTACTCGAAACGATTGCCGAATTTGAGCGGGAATTGATCAACGAAAGAACGGCAGAGGGGAGGGCGCGAGCAATGGCCGCCGGGGTCAAGTTCGGGGCTAAGGAGCTTTTGTCGGAAAAAGAAAAATTGGCGTTGATTGTGGATTGTGAACAAGGTCAATTGACGAAAAGTGCCATTGGGAAAAAATATGGTATCAGCCGGGCGTCGGTTTATCGGATCTTGAACTATAAGCAGATTGAATAGTGGTAAAATATTCATACCAGTCTTCTCTTAGTGTCTTGCTTGACAATTGTCTCCATTGCATGAGACAATTGTCCAAAATTATCAAGGGAGATAGGTATGCCAGCGTCAAGAGTCGAATCACTTGGGGATGTTATGGGGCTTAAGTTGCGCGGATCAGCTGAAATTGTTGGTCGTGTGCGTAAGGGCTTGTCGCCTGGAGTAAGCCGCCGGGTCATAAGGGCTTACGGGGTTTCACAGGAAGATTTGGCCCGCATCATTCACGTCAACAAAAAAACCATCCAGCGCCAGGAAGCTAAGGGCTCTTATAGCGTCGAAATTTCCGATAGTCTCATGCGTCTTGCGGATGTTTTTGCCCGGGCGACAGAAGTTTTTGAGAATAAGGACGAGGCACGAGCTTGGTTGCAAGAAGAATCAACAGCCTTAGGTGGCATCACTCCATGGTCCTTGCTGGATACCACGGCTGGTGGTGATATGGTTATCCGTGAATTGGGTCGCATCGAGTATGGAATCATATCCTGATGCAACTTTTTCGCATCGCTGCAACTCAGTTTGCAGCGCAGATTGATGGAGAAGGGGCTCGGCTTTATGGCGGTCGTTGGAATCAGGTTGGCGACCCCGTACTGTATTTAGCCGAAGACCTTTCTTTGGCCATTCTCGAAACGGTTGTTCATGCAAATCCCCGCCGGAAAATAGAGCGTTCACTGCTGGTTCTGAATACCCCAGAGAACGCCAGTACTGAAACGGTTGTAACGTTACCGAAAGGGTGGGCTGGCTACCCCCCTCTTGCGGCTACAGCTGAAATAGGCAGTCTCTGGATTAAGGAGCAACGGTCTTTGCTCTTGCGTGTCCCATCAGCTGTAACCTCGGGCACCGATCCCGATCTGTGGCAATACAACGTTCTTGCTAATCCTCATCATCCAGAATTTAAAAATGTTGTTGTTGATCGCGTTCTCCCTTGGCACCCCGATACCCGGTTGCTGTAGATTATTAGAATACGGCTATTGACATGGCATCGGATAGGGCTGGGCAATCTCTCGACTTGTGGTAACTGCAGTTTTCCTTCAAGGAGGGCCGTTTTTTGTCTTTCTTGAGATTAGAACAAAACTAAAACATATGGTTATGGCCGTGTTTATTTTATGGACACGGCTATTTTTATAGGGCTATAATCCATAAAAAAACAATTACGGATTAATAAATGGACCAAATAGTTATCGAAATATTCCACGGTGGTCAATGGCATCAGGCGGCAACCTATCAGAACAAGGCAAGTCTAAGCTATGACATCGATTATGTCTTGGTTCATATGGACAAAGATCTGCCAATTGCACGGGTGGGCCTTAACTATCCGATCAATTTCACGGACTACCAGGACACCGGCTGGCCTGCGTTTCTGCTTGACCTTATGCCAGCTGGAGCTGCGCGGGAGGCATGGCTGAAGCGGATCGGACTAAAGGATGATGAGTCTGCGAATTGGTCACTCCTTTGTTTTGCCGCAGGGTATCCGCCGGGGAATCTGCGAATTGCCAGCTCGATCAACCGGGAAAGGATCGAACACCCCGGCTTTTTGCGAGAAGAGATCGTTGAGCGCAATATCGACTTCATAGACTATGCGGAAGCAAGCGGAGCCATCATAGCCGGAGCTTCGAGTGTCCAAGGTCAGGCCCCCAAATTTCTATTGGTCGAAGATCACGATGACCGCTGGCATGCCGTAGGCGCTCTTGATGATCAGCGGGTCAAACAACACTGGCTGGTCAAATTTCCAAGAGGTAAAAAGCCCGCTGATCACACTGTTC
>Ga0307988_1001078_pt1 | contig 16454 bp, 13 predicted proteins | sample EllFjometagen183_FD_203166 | JGI IMG/M metagenome (GOLD analysis project Ga0307988, IMG submission 203166) | Marine microbial communities from Ellis Fjord, Antarctic Ocean - #183 | ecosystem: Environmental > Aquatic > Marine > Unclassified | place: Southern Ocean | collected 2014-10-08 | reverse complement strand
TAATAGCAATAACTGCTGATGAGAAAAGTATCCTTGATAAACAAAAGAAATATCCATTTAGAATAATTTTGAATGACAACTTGTCAGCTTTACGCGAGCTGCATCCGGATATCATCCTCTTTGCGGTACCGCCTTTAGCAGCCCCTGCTTTGGCTGAGAATGTATTGAAAGTATATTATGATGAAGAACGAGCAGCGAACAGGTCGCTGCCGGATTTATTCGCTTTTCCACCAACACCTGCAGGAAAATATTATCTGGATCTTCTTGGTGAAGATATCCATGTATGCAATATTTTACCTAATATGGTTAAAGAAATTAATGGAGTTAAATTAAATGGTCTTGAAGGTAATTCATATATTACATATCCCAATGAATCACCCTGGCTAATTGAGAATCTGCAAAGAATTGAAAGGTTCTTTTCACCTCTCGGAGAAGTTGTTGAGGTTAAACCGCAACATATAATGGAAGTTCTGGCGACCCTTGTAGCAACTGATGTTATTCCGGGGACAATATATACGATATATGATGCTCTGACTTCAATTGATCTGGATATTTCATATAAAGATGTTGCAACTATATTTCGAGACAGACTTCAGGAAAAACAAAAAAGTCTTCCTAAGAATCAAAATAAACTAATTAATCAGGATATTGATACTAAAATAATATATATTTTAAATAAGTATTGTGATTCCTGGTATCAGGGTCTCCATGACTATCTGATATATACCGGAGTTGAAGAAAATAGTATAAATAGAATCGTCTCAAGAAAACTTGATATTGCCATTCATGCCTGTCAGGAGGAATCCAGAGAAGTTATTGAATTCAATGCAAAAAAACATGCCACGCCAAATGGTGTTCTTGAAAAAGGTCATTTTGTTTTTAGAGTTTTAATGAAAGAAAAATTATTAAAAGTAATTTCGGACTATAAGAAAAAATTACCTGATCATTCATTTTATGATTGGGTTTACAGTATGGCTATAGAAACATCAAAAATTGTAGCTGCCAAAGGAAAACAACTTGCCGGTAATGCTCCGTATGAGAGATTTACGGCGAAAACACATGCTTCCTTATTTGGCCTTATGGTCCGCAATGTTATAAAAGTACATGGTGAAAAAGGGCGTGAAGTTTGTGAAGAAGGTGTACAACTTTATGCTAAACAGCGTGGCGCAAGAATGGGCAAACGCGCAATGAAAAATGGAGATAAGCGCACAATGCTTAATTATATGGCCTATGGTGAATGGAAACCTGTAAGTGGCACAATGGACATAAGGGAATCGGCACAGAGTCCATCTGTAGTAACACGTGTATATAAATGCCCATGGAATGTAACCTGGCAGAAGCTTGGCTTTATGGAAGAAGGTCGACTTTACTGTAAGCATGTTGATAAAAACCTTGCGATTGGATTTAGCGGTGAATTAAATCTTGGAATTAACGGGAACCAAATGGAAGGAGATGAATACTGTGAGTTTATATTCAACGGGGCAGAACTTAATGAAAAAAACCGCGAAAAACTTGATAAAAAAAGAACTTCACTAGGGGATAGCTGTATAAAAGACTGGGAATACCATTCTATGCATCTATTTAGCGCCATCAGTGGTTTGATTAAAGAAAGATTTGAAGATGGAGAAGAAATTATAGATAATATTTTGGATGATTTTGTATCTGTCTATAGTAAAAATGCAGGAGATATTTTAATTGATTCAAAAGGAATCGATTTTAGTGATATTTAATTTTGAGAGGTTAGACATTATGGAACAATATATTGTTAAATGTGGTCTTTTGTTAGACTGCGTGGGTGAAAATGAGATAAAAGATGCATATTTAGTTATTTCAAATGGAATTATTGAATCAATTGAAAAGGCTCTTCCTGAAAAGTTTGAGGGAGAAGTTATTGATTATTCTGATAAGATTGTAATGCCTGGAATGATTAACTGTCATACTCATATCTGTTTAATTCCTGTGGCTGATTCAGACGAAGTTCTAAAATACTCTATTCCTGAGATAACGCTGATTGCTGCAGATAATGCAAAAAAATATTTATATTCAGGTGTTACAACAATAAGAGATTTAGGTGGCGTCAAGGGAATTGATCTTATAGTAAGAGACTATATCAGAAACGGTACTATTGAAGGTCCGGATATCCTTGCATCAGGGCAGTTCCTTACAATGACCGGAGGACATGGTCACACAATGGGTATTGAGTGCGACGGAGTTGATGAATGTAAAAAAGCAGCGCGGCTTCAATTAAAGAATGGTGCTGATATAGTAAAGATAATGGCAACCGGGGGTGTTCTTACTAAGGGAGTTGAACCCGGGCAATCGCAGCTAAATGAAGATGAAATAAAATCAGCAGTTTATGAAGCTCATAAAGCAGGTAAAAAAACAGCAGCGCATGCACAGGGAGCCCAGGGAATCAAAAATGCTGTTTCTGCAGGAATTGACTCAATAGAACATGCATTTTACCTAGATGATGAAGGTATTGAGATGATGCTAGAGCGAGGAGTATTTCTTGTTCCGACTTTGGCCCCTCCATATTTTATTTATGAGAACAGAGATGGCATGGAACCCGAATTTGTACGTAAAATTGTTGAAAGTGCTCAATCTCATAAAAGTGGTTTAAAGAAAGCTATTAGTGCCGGACTAAAAATTGCCACAGGAACAGATGGAGGAACCCCATTTAATCTGCACAGTCACACATATAAAGAAATTCAATTACTAAGTGAAAACGGAATGACTAATTACCAGGCAATTCTTGCAGGCACAAAATATGCAGCCAAGTGCCTTGGGCTTGATGATCGTGGCACAATTGAAGCGGGTAAAAAGGCTGATTTCATTGTGCTTGATGAAAATCCACTGGCTAATATTGAAGCATTGGCAAGTGTAAGAAAAGTATATAAAGCCGGCAAAGAAATAAGATGATTTTTTTCATATCCCTCGTTAAAGAGTCTGTACTATTATTATAATGCAGGCTCTTTACTAAAAATTTTTAATAACCCCCCCCGGGGGGGTTTATAAAGTTTTGAGAAGGAAATTGCATATGTGGAGCAATATGGATATAATAATTTGCATGGGAAATAATGATTTTAACGGATTGAATAAATTTTACAATATTGACAAGGAACTACTGGATGCATCTGTAAAAGCAGAAGATTCCAGTAAAAGTGTTTTTGAGAAGATAGAGAGCATATCTGAGTATAATCAATACAAGGTCATCAGGTCCTTTCAGAACAATAATATAAGTGAAACGCATTTCATTCCAAGTTCAGGTTATGGGTACGGAGACAGGGGCAGAGACGCTCTTGATAGGGTATATGCAGAGGTGTTTGGAACAGAAGATGCAATCGTACGGCAAAGTATGGCCAGTGGTACAGTAGCAAATACGGTTATGATGTTTTCCAATCTTAGACCGGGTGATGAAATAGTATTTGCAGCAGGAAAACCATATGACACACTTTTAGATGCAGTGGGCATAAGGGATGGTGCTGCAGGGTCTATGAAGGAATATGGAATTACTCATAAAATTGTAGAATTGAAATCTGACGGAACGATAAATTTCAAAAGTCTTGGTGAAACTATAACTAGTAAGACCAAAATGGTTTTCATTCAGAGGTCACGTGGATATGATTGGCGTAAACCTGTAATGATTGAAGATATGAAAAAGGTAGTTGAGCAGGTTAAATCAATAAATTCTCAAATAATAGTAGCAGTAGATAATTGTTACGGCGAGTTTGTAGAAAAGCTTGAACCCGGTGATGTTGGAGTAGATATAATGGCAGGCTCTCTCATAAAGAATCCGGGTGGAGGACTTTGCTCATCCGGGGGATACATATGCGGGCGAAGTGACTTGATAGAAAACTGTGCTTCTAGAATTTATTCGCCGGGTCTTTCAAAAGAGGTGGGATCATCTTCCGCAGATAAGAGACTTCTTTTTCAGGGTTTATTCTTAGCACCGCATACTGTCGGGCAATGTTTAAAGGGCGCAGTTTTTACTGCTTCTCTGTTAAAATCACTTGGTTATAAGACTTCTCCTGAATATGATGAGACAAGGGGAGATATAATTCAATTGGTGCGGTTTGACACTAAAGATCAGCTGACAGCATTTTGTGAAGGTATTCAAAAAGGTTCTCCGGTAGATTCAAATGTTAAGCCCATTCCTTGGGATATGCCCGGATATGATGACCAGATAATCATGGCCGCCGGTACGTTTGTACAGGGAGCATCCATAGAGTTCAGTGCTGATGCACCTATAAAAGAACCATATATTGCGTATATGCAGGGTGGGCTTGTATATAGTCAGGTAAAACTGGGGGTTCTGCTTGCATTGCAAACAATAAAAAACCATGAGATAATGTAGTAGATTAATTCATACACAAAAGATACGGCCTTAGGGCGGAGGGTTTAATGCCTGAAGAGGAAAATAAAACCAAAGATTTTAAAAAGATAAAAAAAAGAAAGAGGATTATTAAATACCTTTATCTGGTATTTCTATTGTTCCTTGTTTTATATGTGCCGGGAATTCTTCTGGCGTCCGGAGGTGCAGGTGCGGATATAGCAATTATTAGCAACGGCACCATAATAGATTCAATTGAAGCAAAGGGTCTTGTTGTCAGAGATGAAAAGATTTTTACAATGCCGTTTGACGGTGTCTATATGAAAGAAGCATCTGAGGGAGAGCGTATTCCTGCAGGATACAGAATTGCTTCTGTTGTAGATGAGTCATTTGAAACTAAATTCAAAGAAATGGAAGTTCTTGAAAATGAGATTCTGTCCAGAAAAAAAGACGGAGATATAAACAGCGGTATATTTACAAAGGATCTTCTTCAGGTTGAGGAACGCATAAAAACAGGGGTTCAGGAAATAGCAACAATGGTTGCTTCAGGCAGCCTTGAAAATCTACAGTCTATAATCAATGAAATTGACAACTATTCTATTTTCAGAGATGAAATTGTTTCAGGCAGTTCTTCGCCGGATGCATATACTGAAGAACTTGAAACTCAATACAACATTTTAAAACAAAGTCTGGCAGATAAAATTGCAGAAATTTATTCAGTTGAACCGGGTTATATCTCTTACTGGGTTGACGGCTATGAAGAAACATTCACTATTGAAAACATCAATGAGTTCAGTAATGATGAAATAAAAGAAGCAATAAGGCAGGGTGGAGATATAAGTACTGCCGAATCCAGCGGGGCTTTTGCGCGACTTTCAACAGGGAATTTCTTTACTATTGCATTTGTTCTTGATGAAGGTGATGCAGATAAACTAAAAGCCAGAGGCAGTGCAAAAATTAGGATTGATGAACTTGGAATTGAATTTAATGTTGATAAAATAGAATTTGGTATTGAAACTGGTGGAAAAGTAAGTGTTTTCTTTAAAACGAATAAAAAACTTAATGAGTTAGCATCTGTAAGAACAGTAAATGCAAGCATCATATTTTATGAGTACAGCGGGCTTATTGTTCCGACAAAGAGCCTTGTCAATATGGATGCTTATCCGATAAGGCAGGTTCAAATCGCCAAGGTGCAGGACAACTGGGTTCATCTTATAGTAGTGGATGTTATAGCCGAGGGTGGAGGCAATGCTATAATCTCAAGTCCGGATGGGGATCTGAATCTTTTTGACTATTATGTTGTCCGACCGAAAAAGGTTGAAGAAGGTCAGGTGGTTAAATGACTGATTATATAGGTGGTAATATTGAAAAATTGAAGAAAGAAATTGCTATTGCTTGTAGTAAGTGCGGTCGTAATTCTGATGATATAACCTTGGTTGCAGTATCAAAAACAGTTGGCGCGGAGGAGATTCAGCAGGCTATAAATCATGGTTGCAGTGTTTTCGGGGAGAACAGGGTTCAACCATTTATTGAAAAATACGAACATTTCGTTGAAGAAGTAGATTTTCATTTAATTGGGCATCTTCAGACAAATAAAGTTAAATTTGTTGTAGGAAAAGCAAAACTTATTCACTCGGTTGACAGTATCCGGCTGCTTGATGAAATCGAACGAAGGTCAAAGGCTGCAAATGTAGTGCAGGACGTCCTAATACAGGTGAATGTGGCCGGGGAAGAGAGCAAATTCGGAGTCACAGTAGATGAGCTATATAAGCTTATTGAACATAATGAAGACAATAAACATGTGAAAATTAAAGGGCTGATGACAATGGCTCCATTTGTGGATGATCCGGAAGAAATACGGTGGGTATTTAGAAAACTAAGGGATGTTTTTATTGACATAAACGCTAAAACATTTTACAATACTGATATGGAGTATACTTCTATGGGTATGAGCGGTGATTTTACGGTTGCCATTGAAGAGGGTGCAGACATCATAAGGGTTGGCTCAAAAATATTTCATAACACTTACTAAGGATAAGACATAATAATTTACTTAAGAAAAGGGAGGCATAGTGATGGCTAATATGCTGGACAGATTGCTGAATGCAGTGGGATGGGATCCTGAAGTTGGCGACCATGAAGAAGCATTCGAAGAGATTACCAAATCTTCTGACAAGAAACAAACAAATGGAAAAGTAGTGGCAATGCCTGTGAGCGGAGGCAGTACTTTGAATGTGCTTTATCCGGAGAGCTTTGATGAAGCAAGAAACATTTGCCAGTTTCTCAGACTAAACCAGGCAGTTATAGTAAACCTGGAAAACATGAACAGAGACAATGCCCAGAGAATCGTGGACTTTATCAGCGGTTCTGTTTATTCACTCGATGGCGGTATTAAAAAAATATCAGCCGGTATCTTTGTTGTAACACCAAGTTCCTTCATAGTTGAAGAAAACAGCAACGGTGACGATGTGCAAAAAGAAATAGAAGACAGGGCTATGTCACCCTGGGCCAATTAGTCGGAAAGGCTTAAATGTCGTTAATATTTAGAGCAGCGTATTATTTGCTTGAAGCAATATCCTATTTGCTTTTAGCACGGATAATAATGTCGTGGATTCCACAGATCAGACAGAGCAAGTTTTATGGATTTATTCATCAAGTTACTGAACCACTGCTAATTCCGATAAGGAATTTAATCAGCAAAACCAAGGCTGCAAACTGGCCTATTGATGTTTCAATCATTATCATTTTTATATCGATTAGCATTATCCAGATGTTAATAGCGCGATTTGCATTTTAACAACGAAAAAATAAACGGCTGGTTAACTACCGGCCGTTTTTTTATGTGAAAATTTATATAATAATAAATGATTATAGCTTATACTCTAATTAGAAATTGTATATTTTAATTAGTTTGGTGTATAATATATATAAAGGTCAGAGATAGTCAGGAAACGGAGAAAATTGTGAAGTATAAAGATTACTATGAAATACTTGGCGTTGATAAGAAAGCCGATGCGGCCACTATAAAAAAGGCTTATCGAAAGATGGCTAAAAAGTATCATCCCGATACCAACCAAAACAACAAAGCTTCAGAAGAAAAATTTAAAGAAGCTAATGAGGCTTATGAAGTTTTATCAGATAAAGAAAAGCGAAGTAAATACGACCAATTCGGCAGTAATTATCAAAATGGAAATAATTCAAATTTTGATCCTTCTCAATATGGTTTTAATTTTAATGGAGCACGATCAGGTAACTCATCAACCAGTGGGTTTTCTGACTTTTTTGACATGTTTTTTTCAAACGGGTTTGATAGCGGAGGGATGTTCGGAGGACGTGGGAAAAGCAGAAGAGCTGCGATTAAAGGTAGAAATTATGAGAGTGAACTTACAATAAGCCTAAAAGATGGAATTAGTGGAAATTCAAAATCCGTAATGATTGGTGATAAAAAAGTTAAAATAAAAATACCTTTGGGTATTATAGACGGTGGGAAAATTAAACTTAAGGGACAGGGCGAGAAAATACAGGGCGGACAAGCCGGCGATCTTTATTTGAAGATGAAAATTAAACCTGAAAGAGGATACTCGCTAGATGGAATTAATATTGAAAAGAAAGTTGATATATTTCCATGGGAGGCATATTTTGGAGCTGAAAAGACTGTCAACATATTGAATTCTGACATAAAATTAAAAATTCCAAAAGGCATTAAAGGTGGGGGAAAGATTAAATTATCTGGGAAGGGTTACTTCGATTCCAACGGCAAGCGGGGAAATCTATATATTCTGATTAATATAATCAACCCTGAAAAGCTGGATTCTGACGCCGAAAAGCTATATAAAGAGTTAATGCAAAAAGTAAAATAAAATAATCATTGCCACATAACTCTCTTGCATTTAAAATGGTGTGGGAGGGTTTTTCTATGAAAAGAAGAGACAGAGTAATTGATGCATTAAATTTCAGGGAAACTGAACGAGTACCAATGGATTTGGGTGGTATGCGTTCGACATCCGTAAGTTGTTTCAGATATAGTGAACTTAGGAAGTATCTTGGCCTTAAACATGGATTTCCATTAATATATGACGACTTTCAAATGCTGGCTATTCCTGAGCCTGATGTTTTAGATACCCTTGACTGTGATGTTGTATTTGTAGATGGTACATACAGTAATGCTTTTGATGAAACAGATAAGTTCAAATATTATGATTTTAATGGACGGCTGCCTGCAATGGTATCTGATCCATCTTCATATACCACTCTTGATAATGGAACGATTATAAAAAGCGGAATGTCCATGCCGCCTTCATCAAATGTATTTGATTCACCTCACGGTGGACATGAGCTGGATTTAAATAATATCAAAAAAGTGCCCTTGGAAGATCTTAGAGCAGAGCTCGAAAATAGAATGCTTGATGACAGAGGAATTGAAAACCTTGCATTGCTTTGTCGAAAAGTAAGAGAATCAACTGACAGAGCAGTATTTCTAAATGGATATGAAGTTAATCTTAATTTCATTGGTGGAATTGCTAACGGCTCTATGTTATGTGTGCTGGAACCTGAATATGTTAAGGCATATAACAGAATGAAAGCAGAATATGTGGCGGCTCGGATGGGAAAAATCATAACAGCTGTTGGTGAAAATGTTGATTTAGTTCTTTCCGGTAACCAGGATATGGGAACCCAGAATACAACTATAATATCTCCTGATCTAATAGATGAACTAATTATGCCCTATTTTAAGATAGTAAATGATGCTGTTCACAGAGCAAATCCAAATATGAAGACATTCCTGCACTCATGTGGTGCGATTTATAGTGTTATTGATAGTGTAATTAACGCAGGATTTGATATCCTGAACCCTGTGCAATGGACAGCAGGTGGATATTCATATAAAGAGTGGAAGGATAAGGCCAGAAATAGGATTTCCCTGTGGGGCGGTGGTGTAGACAGTCAGCATGTTCTTCCAATTGGAACAATCGGTGAAATTGAAAAACAGGTAGAAGAAGTTGTTCCGTATCTAAAAAAAGACGGCGGATTTGTTTTCTGCAACATTCATAATCTAACAGCGGAAATCGGACCGGAAAAAATCAAGGCAATATACAATAAGGCTAAAACTCTGTAAAGGATGAAAGTTAAACTGGTGGTTTAAATCCGTATAAAAATTTAATACACAGTTTATTGTAAATATAGAAATTAAGGATATCCTAAAATAATGGATATTCTTTTTTTTGACAAACGTCCTATGTTTTTATTTGGACTGATAATAGTAGCTGGAATATACCTTGCGACTGGAGAGAGTACGCTAAATGCTGTAGTGCTCATTTTGGTTCTTTTGGTCGGAGCATTTATTGGGAAAACCAATATAAAATACATTTCTATTGCGTTAATACTGGGCTTAGTTTTTTTTGGATACAGTTTCTTAATAGAAAATACTTTTGATAATGCATATTCAGATTTCGATGGGTTAAAGTGCTCTATTAGCGGAACTATTGCATCTATAAATACTGTTAAAGAGGAATATACTCTTGCAACTGTAAGGCCCCGGGGGTTTTTGAAAAAGAAAATCCAGGTATATATCATGAATAATAGATACGACTTAATCCAAGGGGACAGAATTTATTTTACGGGAACTTTAAATAAGCCTTCAACAGTAACAAACCCCGGAGGTTATGATTCAAGGAAGGTGCTTTACAGTGATGGTGTGGCTGCATTTGTTTTTGCTGAGTCAGAGAATTTAACTTTGAGCAATCAATTTACAATCGGAAAAATTTTCGGATTGATACGTTCAGATATAAAAAATACCTGTACAGAACTCCTTGGGATTGAGAGGGGTAGTATTCTTTCGGGGATATTGATAGGAGACAAGACGGGTTTGAACCAGGATACAAAAACAAGTTTCAGAGATAGTGGATTATCACATACGATGGCAGTTTCGGGAGCACATGTAGCATATATACTTGCTCCTCTTATGTATATTTTTTCGCGACTAGGCATAGAAAGAAGAAAATATTATCCCTGGCTGCTATTTATATTGTTTTTATTTGCATTGCTTACAGGCTTCCAGCCTTCGGTAGCCCGGGCTGCACTGACAGCCGGTTTGATGTTGATTTCAGGCATGATATACAAGGATACAGATGCTCTTAACAGTCTGGCGGTATCTGCAGTTATACTAGTAATAATTAATCCATTTGCCATCTATGATGCAGGATTTATTCTATCCTATATATGCGTTGTATCAATATTGATTTTTTACAAGCCGCTTATTTTGATTACTGGTAAAAACCCTGTTAATAAGATGCTTGCAATGACAATTGCAGTTCAAATAAGTGTTTTACCGGCAACTGCAAAGTTGTTTTATTCTATACAGGTGTTTTCAGTACTCTCAAATTTATTAATTTTTCCAATAAGAGCTCTTTTAGCAGTTTCAGGGTGGATCATGTACCTAATTTCGAATATTATAATGCCTCTTTCAAGACTACTTGCACCAGTAGTGGGAATATTAACTGACGCGGTATCACAGGTGGCGGAGCTATTTGGCAATAACATACTATCATCCGTCAATGTTCCATACATTCCGGCCTGGCTTGCAGTAGTTTATATTGTGGCTGTCTATCTTGCTCTAAATTTCAAAAAGGGCAGGCTGATACCTATTGCGGCTGGAATAATTGTAATTTCCTCATATCTGATATTCTTTGGAGTACCCAAAAATACTTACGTGTTTTATGATTCCGGACAGGCTGATTGCTTCTTGGTTAAAACTGATAAAGGCAGAGATATTATTATAGATACCGGTAAATATGCACAGTGTAATTCAATAGCTCATTTTTGTGGTGATTATATTGATTTTGTATTCCTTACTCATGCCCATCAGGATCATATAGGCGGACTTGCAGCAATTTTAGCTAGATTCAGGGTGGGTATGGTTTTTATACCGGGATGCAGTGGGTCGGATATGTCAGAGGTTATTAAATTATGCGAAAATTATCATGTTCCTTACCGTGGTTTAATGGCAGGTAGACATATAAATGTGGATGAATATGAGATTATTGTACTAAATCCCTTCAACAGAGATTATTTAGCTTTAAATGATACTTCCTTGGTGTTAAAATTAAACCACGGAAATAAATCGCTCCTTTATTGCGGAGATATAGAGATGATGGCTGAAATAGACATATTAAACAGTGGTGCAAATATTGAGGCTGATATTTTCAAGGTTCCTCATCATGGGGCCGGGGGAAGTGCGTATAGTGAATTTTATGATGCAGTGGTGCCTGAAATAGCAGTAATAAGCTGTGGGGAAAACTATTTTGGTCATCCTTCTGATGAATCACTTAAACTCCTTATGTCAGCAGCGGTTTATAGAACCGACAAAGATGGAGCGATTATTATAACAGAAAAAAAAGATGGGTATAAGATTGAATTATGCAGGAAACAGATTACAGCAGAATAAAAACTGAATTAAGTGATGGGCATCTAAAAAACCTTTACCTGCTTTGTGGTAATGAAGATTATCTCAAGAAAGCACTCATTAAGAAAATGATGGCTGTGGCTGATAGAGTTGCGGGTTATAGTCTTGAGAGAGTCAGGTTTGAAAAGGGATTTACTGCAGGCGACCTTGATCAGGCTTTGAATACAGTATCTTTCTTTGGAAAAGGTAAATTTATTATATGCAATAATACAGAAATTTTTAAAGGTCAGGGTAAAAAAGAAGACTTTGAAAAGATTCTGGGTAAAATTCCGGCAGATTGTCATGTTGTTTTTATGGAAACTTCTACTGATAAAAAGAATACTCTGTTTATCGAAATAAGTAAGGCAGGTTTTTCATATTCAATTGATATGAGGAAAATTGGAGATCTATCAAGGTATATTACAAGTAAATTTAAAAAAAATAAGAAAAAAATATCTTACGAAAATATTAATCTGTTTATAGAATACTCCGGTAGCAGTCTTACTGATATAGAAGCGGATATTGAAAAAATTCTTCTATATATGGGGAGTGAAACAGAAGTCAAAAAAGAGTATATTGCTAACCTGTGTTCAGGCACCAGACAATATAGAATCTATGAGATGACTGATTATATATTTACAAGGAATACTGCCAGTAGCCTAAGACTTTTACAGGATCTTTTGGCAGATAAAACTCCCATACAGATAATGTTGATTGCAATTCATAATAAACTCAGGGAATTGGCAGAACTTAGAGAAGCCATCGATAAGGGCAGAGATCCTGTTATTTATAGAAACGGACGGCCGTTGGCAGATTTTATAGTAAAGAGAATGCAACGCCAGGCAGCGAATTATACCCTTAATGGACTTAGAAAATTTATAGTTATGGCAGCCCAAACCGACATGGATATTAAGTCTGGAAAAATCAATGATGTATCCGGTATTGAAATCCTTGTAAATGCATTAAGCACAGTATAAACTGAACAAAATCAACATACGGAGGCGTATTATGAGATGGACCAGAGATGAATATATAGAATATGTAAGCTTTAAAGGTGGCAAGCGTCCCATGTTTGTAGAATTATTCGGACCACTGATAGGTTTGGATGATGAATGGCGTATGCAGGGGGCTTCTGAAGATGAGATTGGTATGACCGGTTTTGACTGGGATTATGTTCCGGTTATTTCCTGTGGGGGAAACACTGATGTATTCGGTGGACAGGAAGTCAGAATTATTGAAGAAACTGATGAATATATTATTGGAACTGACGAATTGGGAAGAAGGACGAAACTGATGAAGGGAAAGGCAACTGTACCTCTTCCGATGGATTACCCTGTTAAAACACCTGATGATTGGTTGAAATACAAGCACTTATATAAGTTCAATGAAAATAGAATTGACTGGAAACAGGTTGAAAAAGCTGTTCATGAGCAAAAGAACGGCGTAATGGTTTTTGGTTCAATGCCGGGTGGTTTTGATCTTCCAAGGCAATTGCTAGGTGAGGAAGAACTCAGTTATGCTTATTATGATGAACCAGAGATGATTACAGATATTCTTGAAACTGCAGCAGAAACATGCATTAAAGTACTTGATCGGATAAGTGATAAAGTGACAATAGATCAATTAAGTGTTCATGAGGATATGGCAGGAAAAAGCGGACCGATGATTGGTCCTATTCAGATAAGTGAATTTGTTACTCCTTATTATCTGAAAGTATGGGAATTATTGAAATCAAAGGGGACAAAGATATTCTCACAGGACAGTGATGGAAACATGAATCCGGTTATGGGCGATTTTATTGAGAGCGGTCTTACCCAAATGTATCCTATGGAACCTGGGTCTAATATGGATATTGTTCAGGTGTTTGAAAAATATGGAGAAAAGCTTTCTCTTAAGGGCGGCATTAATAAATATGTTATAAAAGATGGAAAAGATGCAATCAGGAATGAGCTTGAATATAAGATGCAGCCTAAAATGCAAAACGGCGGGATGGTTTTTGGGCTTGATCACAGAATCCCAAATGGTACTCCATTAGAACATTATAGATATTATGTTGAACTTGGCCGCGAAATTTTGGGTATTGAACCACTTACGCCAAATAGAAAAGGGTGGGCAAGACAGGCATATTAATAGTATTAATAAAAAAGCATACAAAAATGAACGGGGTAAACCCCGTTTATTTTTAATTAACTAATTATTTAATGACTAAATTATGCCATTTTTTTAAGAGATTTCATAAGTCTGGATTTATCTCTAGAAGCTTTATTTTTATGAATAAGGCCTTTACTGGCAGCAACATCCAAAGCAACAGTAGCTATTTTAACTTTATCGGCTGCATCAGCTGCACTTGAATCGATGGCCAGATGGGCTGACTTCAACTCTTTTCTGAGCGCTGATTTTTTTGAAGAGTTTGCAAGATGTTTTTTATTATTAGTCTTGACTCTTTTTTTAGCGGATTTAATGTTAGGCAATTCTTTCACCTCCGGTTCTTTTTTTAGCTAGGTAATTGTACCATGTATATCAGACTGTTACAAGAACAAATTCAGGCAATTGTCGTTCGTCAGCGATAATGTCATATCATAACTCGTCAGGGATTATGTCACCCCTTAAAAGACTATAATTGAAAGATGAGAATTGATATGAGCGAAAAAGGCACAAGGAAGATTACAATTATTGGACAATTAATCGAAAAAAACATCAATACCAAACAAGCAGCAGAACTCCTGGAACTGTCAACAAGGCAGATTATGCGATTGAAAGCGGAGGCAAACGCAAATGGAACCATGAGTATTTTGCACAAGAACAGAGGCCGAAAACCATCAAATACCTTACCTGGGAAACTGCTGATACACTCATTGGACTATACAAATCAAAACTTAATGGATACAACTTTTGCCATACAGCAGATGTCCTTGCAGAAGATGAGGGAATATATGTTTCGACAAGTACTGTAACCCAGCACTTTAGCTTCTGATCTCTGAAACCACTGTTAAACTAGGCATTTTATCACCCTCTAGAATTGTATCAAATTCCGCAAATTTTATTGTTTTTTTTCTCAACCTATCTCTGCTACAATTAATGACTGAAATGGGGTCAAATTTTAAGCAATAATTATCTTATCAAACTGGTCAAATATATCAAAAATGTCTATGGTGTTCATAATAAAATTAATAATATATTAGATAAAAGAGTCAATCCAAGTTTTAAAACAGGTCAGGTTCTATTCCCTGTGCTTTTTGGATTTTTACTCAGAATACAAAGTTAAAACGAATTAAACTGCATGCTTAAAGAAAGAGAGTTTAAGAATTTGTTTCATAGAAAAACTATACTACCTTTAATTGATATAATTAGAGATACGTTGAAATCAATTAAATTAGATGGCTTAGCCAATATGAACAAAGGTATTATCAAGAAAGCTATAGAGAATAAAGTATTTAGAAATGGAACTATTGATGGAACAAAATTATTCGGGAGTAATAAAAAGTGTTGTGAAAAATGTCTGACAACTTATATCAAAAACAAGCCACATTATTATCACAGTGGAGCCGTTATGTCTCTGGTGGGAGACGCACCAAATCTGGTGTTAGATTTTGAGATGTATAATCCAAAAGTTGATTCTTACAGTAAAGATGAAGAAGAAATAAATGTAGCAAAAAGGCTACTTTCAAGGGTTGTTTCAGCACACAAAGGCTTAATTGATGTTGTAGCTTATGATGCTTTGGCTTGCAATTCGAAATTCATAAATTCCTGTATTGAAGCAGGCATAGATGCCGTTGTAAGAGTCAAAAAGAACAATAACAATTCACTCAGAAATGATAAAAGAATAGCTAATAAAAAAGAAATATCTGAAATATGGGACAATAAAACGGAGATCATAGAGGTATATGAAGAAACCTTTTTCATGAGTGGAGTTGAACAGCCTTTGAGATATGTAAAGTATGCAAAGAAAAAGGATGATAAAGACAGATCACAAATTTTGATTGTCACTACTTGCTTGGATATGCCATTAAAGACATTGCATAAAATTATCAAAGCGAGATGGCATATAGAAAACAGAGTCTTTAATAATTTAAAAAATGAAGCAGCGCTAGGACATTGTTTTGTCCATGGAGGAAATGGAGTAGAAGTTATTCTGCATTTAATTTTTATTACATCAAATCTATTTCAGTTATTTAAATAAAAACGAATTAAAAATACTATAACTCTACAAAATGAATTGGTCAGATTATTGTTAAAAGGTTTGTATTTATTAAAATATGATAGAGATCTAATTTTCAATAGTGGATAGTAGTTAGGCAGTTGAATATAGGAGGTTATTTTGGGGGTAAGGGGGAGCTATATCCAAAAAAGACAATAAATCATGGAAATGAATAAAATTATTGAATAAATTTGAAAAAAGGTCTAAAATTAGAGCATAAGCTAAATTCTTGCACATCTTGTGTGTAAAAAAAGGTTGCTGTTGAAGGCCGAAACAAAGCTTCTTCAAACATAGTGAATAAGATAGCTTCAAAATGAGTCAGAAAAGAGTCGAAAGTAAAATCATGGAAGAAAAGTACTCTATTTATTGAACTACCCGCCAATGAATTGGCAGGATTCCTGGTCGATAGACCTACCGTGGTCTAAGCTTACCCAGGCTACCTCCGCTGTCCCTACGGTTCTTTTCTTACCCGACAGAAGAAACAG
>Ga0307988_1001077_pt1 | contig 16472 bp, 16 predicted proteins | sample EllFjometagen183_FD_203166 | JGI IMG/M metagenome (GOLD analysis project Ga0307988, IMG submission 203166) | Marine microbial communities from Ellis Fjord, Antarctic Ocean - #183 | ecosystem: Environmental > Aquatic > Marine > Unclassified | place: Southern Ocean | collected 2014-10-08 | reverse complement strand
CCGTGGAGAACCGTGAAAAGCCCTGAAACCCCCTGGAAGTCCCTCCCCTGATGTCTCCCGATATCCCCCTGATATCCCGTAAAAAGAGCCCCCCGCGGCGCAGCGCGCCGCGCTGTGGAGAAAAAAATGTGATGCGGCGGGGCCACCCTTGTAAAAAAGCTTGATTTTTTTGTAGCGTGTTGCCAATGTCAGTACAGAAAAAGTGTCTGGTTGGAAGTTGTCTCCGTTTTGAGAGAGCGTTTCAGAGATAACCGATTTTTTTTCTGAAACGCCGTGTACACCCTGTAACCGAATTTTTAGGGATTTTTGGGAACCCACAATCAAGATTCTGGAGTACTTGTCAGAGGGATGTGTATTTTCGATCTAAAGGTTTTGTCCGGAAGGACGAACGTTATGGTACGGTGGTGATAAGCTGTTTCGGCAGTGAAAACCATCTCAGGTTTGGCCTTTGTACTTGTACATTGCGTGTTTCGGCACGGGCGCGGGACGCCGTCCATTCCTCCCCCGGGAGATTTCTCCTAGCCCATTGTGGGTGTATGCCTTACGTTCAGAAGTATGGTGACCTAACACGTCTTAAAAACCCAGTTGGCGGCTTGCCGTTTACACCGGGTTGCCCTACTTAATGCTCTTTTTTGCATTTTTTCTGGACCTATACTTCCTCGTAGGTGACCTGCATGGTTAGTTGGACGTTTCCTGGCCATGCAACTGGTGGTAGGACCTCAACCCCTGTTCCCACGTTTTGGCTGCCAACGAATCGGAGGCGGAGCTGGAGGGAGCTGACAATAGCCTGTGTGTCCAGTGTGACTGTGGCACCCTGTTCCTCTTGGGGAAAGTCCTCGAATCTTGCGGCCGTGCTTCCTCCTGTAAAGTCCACCTTCCATGACCCCACGTAGGAGAAGCTTTGTCCGAGGGCTGAACCTGCGTGTGTAAAGTTGTTTCGGAGCTGGGGGATGTTTTGGATAGAGATGATAAACATGCCGTCTGCCGCCCCTGCTACTACGTTTGCTGCGCCTCCTCCTGCTGCCTCTTCTGTGATTGCAGCTGTGCCTGTGACGACGGCGTCCTGGGCACCCTTAACATCCGTGACCAGTGCGTCGCTCTCGTCGTTTTCGTGGTCTCCAAACACATAGCGGGAAATTACAATGGGTGAGTCCCCAATGTCTTTTACAACTCCTGAATTCCAAAGGGTGGTTACCTCGTAGCTGCTGATTGCCTTGTTGTATAGAACAAGGTCTCCAAAGGAGCAGTCCGCGGCGTACGTGTCCACGCCGTTGAAGGCAATCCAAGAGCTTGCCAGTGAGTCGCTTGTTGCCGTGTGAACCCCCATGGATCCGTCTGTGTATGTGCATACTGCAGAGTCAATATAGAGGGCAACGTCTCCAACGACTGGTGCCGCCGACGGGTTGTAGGTTACCGCAATCTGTGTCCATGTATCCAGTGCAATGGTTTCGACTGAGGTTCGTTTTAAATAATTGTCAGCGTCCGTTTTTACCGTAAAGGAGACTGCTCCCATGTCGGATACCTCGAGGCCGTACTGTGTGCCGTGCCAAAAGATGTGAGATGCCCCCACTGGTAGTGCAGGCAGTTTTACCCACGCTGTGAGCGAAAAGGCCACGTCTCCGTGGGGTGAGTTGATACAGTGTTGTGGTGTGTACGGGATTGTGGCGTAGGAGGCTGCTGAAAAGGCCATACATTTTACGTCCTGGTAACGGATCCCCACTGCTTCATGCGGATACTTGATTGCGGCGAGTCTGATCTTTTTGACGTTGACAGTCTGTCCCAGCTGCCCGACGTCTTCTATTTGTTCTGCCGTTGAACTTAGTGAGTTCAGGGTGAAGCAAAAGTCCCTGGTGTGTTGGGCCTTGGTTGCTGACGTGGTGGGTGTGATGTAGCGAGGCATTTTATTATTATATACCATTTATTTATCCGCCCCACACAAAAAAAATAAAAAAACAAAAAAAATGAAAAGATTACCGTGCTCTCGGTTTGTATTTTCTTGGTTCGTAAATGTCGTCCCACTTTCTCTTTCTTTCCAAGCGCTCTTGACCCTTTGCCGACAATTCCTCTTGGGCTTTTTTTGCAGCGGCCGTTTCCTTAGCCTCAGTAATCACTCCATGCCGAAACTTGTACCACAAGTCTGGGATGTTCACGTCTGGTCCGTTCAGAATGTACAGGGAGGGCCCAAACTCTTTTTCTAAAGAAGACACCACCTTGAATAGTTTTTCCACCTCCACCAGGGGCACTCCGCAGATCCACTCTGATCGGCTCATGTACACCCGAAATCTCTCTTGGATGCCGGGCCAGTTCTGGGCACTGGGGTACTTCTTTTTGAGCTCTCGCAGCACAAAGGTTTCTGCCCTGTCCACGTTGCTTTTTTGGGCCTTGGTCTGTGCATGGGGCATGCACAGCAGACAGTGAACCCGCATGCCTGGGTTGGAAAAAGGAAAGTAGAGCAGGTATTCATTCAGCCTTCGCAGGATGTCGTAGCTTTTCCCTATTTTAACGCCAAGTTTGTGCTTTCCAAAGCGAACACGCCAAAACTCTGATTCTGGGCTTCCAATGCAGTAAAGCCCCGAGAACACAATGGAACGGTGCTTTGTTTTTGCGTCCTGGGCATTGTAGTCAATAAGTTCCAAGGACAAGGGGTGTGGCATTTTTTAAGTCTTCATGATATTTAGGTTGAAACCCATCCGTGTCAGCAGGGCTTTTATTTCTTCAATCGAGGTGATCACACCCGCCGCAATGAGCAGGTTGACGTACTCGTTCTGAGCAGGGGGCAGTAGGGGCTGGACCACTTTTTGCCACGTCAGCATCCCTGCCGTGTTGACCAACATATTATTTGCAAAACTCTTTAGATCACCCTCGACGCTTGACATTTTTTATAACAAATTATTTTTTGCCTGTGACACATTTTTTACTTACCCGGTGCCGGTAACTCTGCAATGTCGGTGTTTTCCACAATATCGTTTTTCACACCCGCGTCCTTGTAGGACATGTCCCATGAAGGCAAATCTCCCAAGAAAACGGTTGGGTACGTTTCGATTATTGCCCGAAGTTTTGCGAGACCTCGCAAAAACACCTCCATGGAGGGATCGTACAGCCTTAAAAGCGAGGGCGTGCAGTCTTCCTTTGCCAGTGACACTGGTATATTGTGCCCGCGCACAGGTGTCTTGCCGTCCGAGGGTGTACAGTACTGGAGGATCCCTGGAAAGATCTGTTCAAACACGTCGTTGCCCCCCATGATCCAGGTGCTGAGTTTGCTCAGATAGTTTTCCATTTCCAACCGGTCTTTTACAGCGGGTAAGAAAGCTGCCGTGTCACAGAAAGAGATTTCACCGTTTGCTCCCAAGGGGTACTTTCTGCCGCCGTAGGTTATTCTGTAGTTTTTTTCTTCCTCCTTGGTCAAATTATTGCCTTTACTGTTACACGGGCGCATGTGAGTGACACCGAACGATCCCGAACCAGGATAGGGTGTGTGTTGTCTGGCAAAGCCGTCACTCTCCCAGGTCGCCTGTTTTCCCCCCATGGTGCCCAGAAATCCATCTGCTCCTGCCCTCCCCGTAAAGTTGTTTCGATGACCAGTACTCCCCGAGTAGTCAGTCTTTTCGGCCACGACTACATTGCCTGACATTTTTTATATGAGCATATAAAAAAAAAAATGGGATTTTTCGACTTCATTGGTGATGCGGTTTCTTCGATCACTGACGTGATTACGAAGCCTATTAGTGCTGTTGCAAACGCAGTGTCGGGTGGTGCCGCAAAAGCTATGGCGCCCGTTACCAAGCTGGCCGGTAAGGCAATGGACGACGTGTCTGGCGTCGCAAAGAGTGGGATACAGGCGACGGGCCAGACACTCAGCGGTATCTCCAAAGGTGTGGACGGGGCAGTCTCCAATGTACTGGCTCCACTTTCTTCCGGGATTGGATCAGGGATCAACCAGCTGTCAGGGGGTATTGGATCAGGGATAAAAGACGTTGGATCAGGATTTGGTGGGATGATGGAGTACTTGCCGATCGTTGCGGGCGTGGGTGTAATCGGGTTCCTTCTTCTCGAAAACAGTGATAAAAAACGAGGTGGGGACGGTTACCTCGCGTCAGCAAAACGTGCACGTCTCGAGTAAAAAATGTTTTGTATAAAAAAAATGTCAACGCTCTCCAACATTGACACTGTCAAAATAGTGGGACGTTCAGGTGGGGGTCCCCAAATCACCATGCAGCAGAAACTGACCCCGGACCCTGAGTGCCGAACCATTGTGTTTGAGTCAATTCCCAACAAGTGCACGTGGGGCCAGGTCTCACGGTGCAACATACCCGGCGGGGCTGTACTGACTCGCGCCAACTTTTTCCCCGTCTGGAAGTCGGTGTTTCTGCGCTTTGACTGTGGGTTGGGCGCCAACCCAGGGGTTGCCCCGGCCCAGGTGACCGGCATTGCCGCCACCTGCCTGTCGATGCTACACGCCATTGAGAGCATATCGATTATAGTGGACCAGCAGATTGTCCACACTGTCTCCAATGGGGCCCAGGGGGTAATCGCACAGAAATACATGGACGCTGTAACCAAACGCATGAGCGAAGACGTCGGGGATGGTCAGTCGGCAAACCAGTACATTTACTATATGGCACGGGAAGAGCTGGATAAAAATGCAGCCGCCGACAAATTTCTGAGTTACGATCCAAGTGACACCGCCCTGAGCATGATTACAAATCGAGGGTTGGACCTGGCGCTGATTTTTGACGGGATTTTTGACGAGTGCGACCCCCGGATGTTTGGGTCCGAACTGATTGTTGAGGTAACCATGGCGGATATGCCCCCCACTTTGGGGGGAGTCCACGGTTCGCTCCTAGTCTACTCGACAAATACGGCTTGTGACGGTACTCTGGACACAAGGCCCTTGTACCACCTTGCGAATTTACGGGTCGAGATCGAGCAACAAAGCTTCTTAAGCGACCCCTTCCCCCAGTCACAGTCCTACGAGCACACCTTCTTCCACTGGGACATTTCCGCCCAGCCCGTGGACATGTCAGCGGCTGGTTCTGTGCACCGCTGGTACCTGGGGCAGATTTTCACCCAACGTTCGCACACAAGGAGGCTGTTGTTATGGTGCCACTCCATTCCCACACCCACTGACGACGGTACCCTGTACAACCACCAGAGCCTGCTATTTTGGAAGACAAACGAGAACTGGCTTGGTGGCGGGGAGACCTGGAAACTGATCCGCAACGGGGAAACCATCATAGACGCCTGTGACCCGATTCGGCTGCACCGCAACTCTGTCCAGTGTCAGGAGGCGTGTTGGGGTGGTGTGAGGCTCCACCACTCAAACAACCCCGCTGGTTCCGGTATCTGGGACTATGCAAAGGCCGCCCAGGTTTTACTTTCTCTGCCCGGCCACCCCCACAAAGAGCAGTACGACCAAGTTGACGTGCACACCGAAACGCCCTTTGGAATATCAAACCAGTCGGCAACGGAGTATGCGTTTGAATACACGAACCAGACCGCTGTGCCCGCGGGTTTATTGTGGCGTGATGAAATGTACCTGGTGATTGAGAGCTACAAGATTGTACAGTTCAACGTGGACCGACGCACACGGAGGGTGGGAATAGCGTCCAAGCTGAACTAAACGTCAAACGATGAGATTCTTATCTTTTTTTTTTGTCTTTTTTTTGGAAAAAAAAAATATTTTCTTTAAAAAAATGCAACAGTTTGCAATCACGTGGGCCTCTGCAGGAAATTCACCTGACCTTGAGGTCAACCTACAGGGTTTTATGAGACTGCCCGCGCCTTCCAAGTTTATGAATGTGTCCCTCCTCCACTTGGTAATTCCCTTTGACATGGTGGAACACTCGAGTGGGATGATGTTGGTGTGTGTAAAAGGGCACACTCCCCACGTGTGCTTTGCCAACGATACTTTCTACGCGTACACGTGGTTAATCCCCTTCACCAACGGAGGCAATCTAAAGGGTGAGTTGGTATGGAATCCAGAGAGGATTGAGGACGCGCGGTACAACCTACGTTGTCAGTTTATGGAGAAGCTGCACGTGTCGATCAAGTACGTTACCACTGTACCTGATGCAGATTTTCCTCTGACCACCGATCACTGTTTTTGTAGCATGGAGTTTGGGGTACGGGCCCAAAATGTTTACTGATTTTAAAAAAATGACCAGAGTATTGAACTGGGGTGGCGACACCAGCTGGGGCCCTGATCTTTCTGATATGAAGATGACCTCGGCTGACATTAGCAAGCATGCGGCTACAATGACAAAGATACCCGTTAACTTCACCACCAAGCCACCGCAGAAGCGCCTAAAGGAGGGTCCCGAGCCTGACAAAAAATGGAAAAAAACAGAGCGAGATCGAACACAGCGCACAAGGGGAATAAAAGACAAACGGCTCGGGTCCAGGGAACCCACCGCTCCCCAGGTGCTTGACCTCGCTAAGTTCATTTTCAACTCCAAGTCCTCTGACTGGGATCTCACACAAGGCACGGTTGGTAGGGGGCGTTCTGTGATCGGACTGGGGCAGAACTATGAAAAGATGCACTCGCTGTGGGAGAATTTTGTTGTGAAAAAAGTGGCCACCAGTGCGGGCGAGCTGGCAGAGTTAATGTGCAAGCGGGAGGGAGCCACTCAAAAGGCAATGAACAAGTTTTCGTACAATGTGCGTGCTGGGATGTTAGACAAGGGAGCGGACGAGAGTGAGTTCAGCTTTGACAAGAAACGCAAAAAACCCGACGGGGGGCCGGAGAAGGCTGCAAAGAAAATGGACGACGACGAGGAAGATGTGGAAGAGGCTGATGAAGAGAGTGAGGAGGACCCCAGTGACGACGAGGCCCCCGCACCAAAAAAAATTCAGACCCCACCCGACGAACTGTCTCATATCGTAACGGAAATGGCCAGTCGTGCGACAGAGATGAACCTACACTATGACCGTTTTATTGCCAATGCGGCCGCTGATTCCAAAAAATTTCAGGACCTGTACGACGAGAACAAGGTAGAAAAAGCAAAACAGGCGCAGCAGCTGGGGGAACTTCAACAGCAACTGCAGCAGAGCCAACAGGCAGGGTCACAGATGCACGGACAGCTGACCAACGCTGCAGCACGGCTGCAGCAGATTGATGCCGAAAAAGCCGAGCTCATCCACCAAGGCCAGCGGATGGAACGAGCCCACGCACAGGCCCTGGAAACCGGGAATCAATACGTGCACACGTTGGACGGCGAACTGAAGAAACAGGGTGCGGCACATGTGGATGCACTGGCCTCAATCAGCAGTGAGCGTGCACAAGAGCGGGACAACTTTAAGAGTGCACAGGACCGGGCACTGGAGGAACTGCGGGCAACCCACCAACAGGAACGCAGTCGTGACCACAGTACAAACCAGGCGCTGTTGGACGAGTTGCGGCGAAATTTGACCAAAGAGCACAGAGACGAACAAGAGCGGCTGGAAGCAGTTCACAGAGACGCGGAGAGGCATCTGGTAAAACAGGTGGACGACAGCAAGGGTGGTTTTGCGACTGAGCGCGCAGATATGGAGCGGACGCACCGCGGTGCGCTCGATGAGGGTGCCCGTAGGCTGCGTGCCCTCGAGATTGAAAAGGAGCAGGCACTGAACAAAACGGTGGAAGAGGGCGAGCTTGCGTCAAAGGCGCACGTTGCTCAGCTTGCTCAGATTGAACGAGAGCTGGACGCCTCCAAAGGGGATCAGGCAGAGCTGCAGCAAAAACTGAAGATTGCAGAGGACCGCACAGAGCGAGAACTGTCACTTGCAAAACAACAGTACGAGGATTCACAGAGGGGGGAACTGGAAAAACAGAAGAGAGAGCTGGTTGAACAGCACGATCTCCAGATTGCCTCTGCGCGCACAGAGACCGAACGGGCCGTGCTCCATAGAAAGGAAAGCGAACTGGCCGATAAATTAGCCTCTGGGGAGCGTGAGACTACTGGTCGGATACAGGCAATGCAGCAGCAGATGGACCAAAAACTAGAGCTTGAGCGCACACAAAAGTCGTCAGAAACTGCGAAACTGACAGCGGAGCTGGAGCAAATGCGGAAGTCCCACACGCATGAAATCACCGATTTGCAAAAACAGTACACGACAATGTCGGTGGCTGCTGCTGCGGGTGCGGGTGGAGGAGGAGGACCTCCCCGCGGCGGCGGTGGCGGGCCTGACGCCGCCCAACAGCTGGCAGCGTTTACTACCCTCATACACCAAAAAGATGCGGAGCGCGAGGCTCGGTTACAGCACGAAATGATACAGTTCAAGACGGGTATTGAACAACAGAACCAGCTGTACATGCACCAGCTGCAACAACACCTTGTGACTGGGCAGAGCAGTCTGGAACAGCGACAGCTGGCGCACGAGGCGGTGTTTGCACAACAGGCGAACGTGTTTGGAAACCAGGTAATGAAGGTGGCCGGCGGGGGTACGCCAGAGAACCCTGCTGCAGCAGCACCCCAACCGCAGCAGCAGCAGCAGCAGCAGGGTGGAGATGCTGCTGGAGGGAGTGGGCGTGCAGAAATTCCACAACAGGCCACCGCTGTTATTCCGGGTGGGGGCGACGACGAAATGTCTGAGGTGCAGGAACCACAAGAGGAAAAACAAGAGAAACAAACGACGGACCAACAGGTCCTCAAGTACCCCAAGTCAAAGTTCAACCGCAACTATACGGGTGCCCACGGGCGCAGGCTCCAGCTGCCGTTAATAAAAGGTGGATTTTCCAAAAATCTGTACATGCCCATATAATATCTTGTTGAAAAAAAACAAAATAAAAAATAATGCCCCCAAAGGAAAGCAAAGAAGAACAGACCGCGCGTAAACAAAAGACTCAAGAGGCGACCGGTCGTTTGAGGGCTGCCACAGACGCGTCAAAGAGATCGAGTGACCCTCTGATCGCTAAAGCGCTGCTGTTTACACCACGCCGGCCCAATAAAGCAGTATCTGACGATTCCCCTTCTTCCGACGACTTGGATATTTTTCCACCTACGCTGAACCCTGGTCTCTACCAACAACCCCGCGCGTACGGGCGCCCCAAGTGGGTCAAGCCGTCTCCAATGAGGCGCACCACTGTAACAATGCCTGTCGTCAGGGCGGTTGTACACAAGGGTTCATTGCAGTCCATGGTGAAAAGGAGAAGTTTCCACATCCCTTCCAGGCCCTTCAGTTCCTACCTGAGCATGCCACCGTCGTCAGCAACAGGCGTGCAGTCAGTGCAGCAGCAATAAAAAGCTGTTTTTACACAAAGTCCGCAGTAGCCCCCCCGGACGACGCAATAGTGGGATCGTGGTACCCTCGATGGCCCTCCACTGTAGTAGGCAGAGCGGGTGTCAACCGCAGAGGCGCGGGGCGCTTTCGCCCTGAAACGTTTTTTTCCACTTGTATTTCCAGCATCTGCAGGCGTGACTGTAACGCGGCCGTCTGTTCCGCCAGTTGTTCACATGCGCGGGCGTACTGCGTGAGCTGGTGACCCAGTCGTCTCTCACTCTCTGCCAGTTCCTGCCGTAGCACAGGCACGATGTTGGCAACTGTCTGCTGCACCATCTGGGTCTCCGCCTTTAGTTTCCGCTCCAATTCCCCACAGAGTTTTAACGCTCTGTCGTCCCTCGCGGATGGGGTCACTGGCACCGCCTGGTTCACGGCATACAGCTGTGTTGGCATCTTTTAAAAAATGCACAGATATTCTGCCCAAGTACAGACACGTCAGAACGACAATAAGATGAAAAACCACTCGCCACACTCTTCTTTTGTTGTTTTTACCCACGTCAACTTTTTTTTGCCTGGCCAAACTGTAAACCTCATCCTGCCACCAGTCGGGGGCGGGGAGTTTGGGCGGTGGTGTTGACACTTGTTGACACTTGTTGACAAACATTTTGTTTTGTCTTTGGAAAATAAAATATTTTTTATCTCAAAAATGGACCCCGTCTACGAACAGTTGCTCTCCGACCTGCAAAACCCAAAGCAGCAGGTTTCTATTATTTCAATGGGTATCAAGGCAGGTGGGAAGTCAACAAAGGCCTGCGCGCTCGTGCGCCACTGCATTGAACACGATTTATTTGACGAGTACTTTATGTTCCTGCCAGCGTACCAAAAAGACATTGAAAATTCGTACGGATGGACAGAGCAGTACAAGGACAGGATTGTTATCTTTACAGAGTACAATGTCCTATTTGCAAAGTACCTGCTCGACCGCACACCCCAGGAGGTGGCAAAGAACGCAAAAGGAACCCTGATTTTTTTGGACGACATTGGCTGTAACTCAGATTTTAACTCGAGAGATCCCCACTGGTTTCGACTCGTAGGCCAACAGCGACACGAACGGGTCTCAACGGTTTTAAATTTTCACTCACTCTGTTCGCAAAGGGTTATATCCCCCTTCGTACGACAGAATGCAACCTACTTCTTTGTGTTCTCCATCTCCAACTTTAAGATTATACGCCAGTTGCACGAGGAAATCATGAGCTGTACTGTGGAGTACGGTCAGTTCAAACCCTTTTTTGAGCAGTACAAGGAACACACACGAGGTCACTTTGACAAGAAGGAGCGGTGCATGGTTCCCAACTTCAATGGAATCGCAATCCACTGTGCATCCAAGGAGCTGAGCTGGAACCTGCGTGACTGGTTTGTTGACGAAATGTCAAAAAATGTTGACGACAATAAAAAAAAGACTGCAAAACAAAAAGAATGTCAACAGTGGACGCTGACGACACAGGGGCGCCGAACAGTCCTGAGCAAACCCGGTCAGAAAAAACAAAAGAGCGACTCCACCAGTGGTACGTCAGCAAGGGGAGAGAACAGCGCAAGAGAGGGCGTGGACAAACACCTGCAGCCCCACTTCCAACAAAACACCGTAAACAGAATGCACCAGGTAATCATGAGCCAGAGGCGGCGTATCGTTTTCCCGAAAACGGAGATGGACAGTGCACGCATGGGGCTGTCTCACACGTACAGCCATATGAAGGGGTTTTCAGCCTCGAGGAAATAGAGACCATAAAGGACGTTATATTCGACTACCTCAAGGAGGAGGCACCGGAAGAAAAAAAAAACTCTATAATGAATGGGGTTGTGGGCGCGTTAGGGGCTGCAGCGGTTCCTGCTCTTTTGAAAACAGTGGCAGACACAAACGTACTGGCAACGGCAGGGTCTTTTTTAAAAAAAACACGGTTGTGGGACTGGTCAACACTGCCGTCAACACCCTCCGATGGCGTGCACTGTGGTGGGGAGCTGGACTTGTCACTGTCAACGCCGCCACAACCCTCGTCATCCACCTTATGTGCTGATTAAAAAATATTTTCTTAAAGAAAAAGATAAAAAAGAGAAAATCAACTAAAAAAATGACAAAAAGACCAATCAACGAGGTTTTCGGCGATTGTGTAGACGAACTCGCGTCAACTGTCCTAAAACATGCAAAAACCGTTGACTTTTCGCCAGTAATCAACACTTGTGAAGCACTCATTTCGTTGATACAAGACATACCTCTGGAGGAATTTCCAGACGACGTTGACAATCAACACGTACAAAGAGTGTTGACAAACGTTGAAAAAATAATGACGAGTAAAAAAAATGGAAGTGACGCTGACAACTCCAACACCGACACCGACACACCCCCGCCGCATGCAAAATCAACACCCCCGCAGGATTACGGGGAAGAGGGCGTTCTCAGTACACAACCCCGGACCATCAGCTACTGCTGCGGTAGCTATACGGATGCAGGAAAAAAAGACGACGCTGGCACAGGATGAGATACAAAAGTCAGCCACAGACCTCATCCAGACAGGCGTGGGGAGACTGGCAAAAGACGAAAACCAAAGAAAAAGATTCAAAGCAGAAATTGACCAGTCAGTGGCCATACCAGAAATTCTCAAGGACCACCTCGACTTTGTACACAAACTACCCTCCCTGCTACAGCTGGGCGCACTGATCGGACAAAAGTACTTGAAAAGTTTGTAACCCGGGGTTCCCCCGGACCCCACTGACATTTTTTTATCCCTGTCACTCTTTTTTTTTGTCCAAACGGGCCGTCTCAAAAAATCAAAAAAAATATATAAAAAAAAGTAAAAATAAAAAAGGATTCATAGTAGTAGTTTTACACACTGCTCGAGCTTGCGGCAGCGGGAAAAAGCTGTGTAGCGTCTGCGGCGGTCCATATCGGCAAATTCGTGTACAGCGTACGTCCAGTCAAACGTTTTGGACTGCGCACAGTCCACAGTGATCGCAAAGGCCAGTTGGAATTTTTCACAAAAATCCGCAAGCGGCATAACAAGCTCTGGGCCGTCCCGTTGCAGGTACACCGCAGTGTCATCAGCGTCCCGAATACTAAACGGGTCATTGTTGCTATAGTGACCATCAGGATCGTTGACCTTGCAAACAACTGGCATACCAATACAGTACTGTCCAGTGACCTCTCGCGTCTTTATTTTTTCTTTCCAAATTTGAGCCATTTTTTTATTAATATCCAGGCGAACCACATTGTGATAGCAAACCACTTTGGGGCGTTCCAAGTCTTTTTCAAGCAAATTCTCAAGACTCATGGTTACCGAGGGGGTCCAAGGACTGCCCGCCCGCAGCAAGTCACATACTCGCACCCACTCGGGTTCGTCATCTGACCGGTGGTTATAGCCCAATGTGTATTTCAGAGAAAACATGTCCATAATGCAGGGAACATCCTCAAGATACGTTTCCTCTCCTCGCATAAGCTGCGAATGGGGTTCAACTGGAAGGCACTGGTCAGGGTCACCTGTGCAGATAATCTGTACAGGATTGGGGCAGTCGGATCCTTCGCCAAATTGCCGATGAATGTCGTACAAGGCCCGCCACATCTGCCCACTTACCATTGACCCTTCATCCACCCACAGAGGGCTGGGAATACTGCTTCGTGAGGACAGATCGGGTGGCATCTTGCTATTAAACCCAAAAAATCGGTGGAAAGTCACCCCATCCCCTCGAGCCACTCGAGCCGCGGAATTGGTGGGTGCTAACACCCCTCCCCTACCTTTCAGCGCCTTTCGCGCCACAAAGGTTTTTCCGGTACCAGCGGCCCCCAGGATGCACACACTTTTTCCGGTTTGGATAGCCTTTACAAGGTCGGGATAGTCCTTGTTAACCGAGGTCCGGGTGTCATAAGTATGTACACGAACCCCAGTCACCGGTATATCGGGGGCTGCATCAAAAATACGGTCAACCATATCCCACTTGGGATCTTCGCGACTGTACGTCCAGTCAAACGGGGCAGACCCAATTGGGAGATCTACGAGTACAGAGGGTGGAATCTCCTCACCACCCGGCCCCCACGGAGTAGTGAATATTAGCTGGTCCTTGTACACTGCCACTATCTTTTGAGGACCGGTCAAAAAATGCTTGCGGTACATACGACTGGCCCAGATAGCAGCGGTTGCCCGCACTTGGTCACTAATGGGGCGGAGCAGTTTGGAACGGGTGCTTGTGCTTTCCGCTGTCATTTCGTAAAAATCCCCCATGTTGTCGCGTTGACATTTTTCTACTTTTACCTCACTCCCCAGCTGTGCAAAATTTTGCCCCAGATTCATCAGGGTGTAGTGGTAAATTTCCTGAAGAGAGGGGGTCACAATATGATCGCGGACATTGTTTGTTTCCACGCAGTCACACAAACCCACAGCAAAATTGGCCATCTTTTTGGAAATACTGGGGTCATGTCGGTATAATTCGCGCACAACCGCTTGAAACAGCTGAGGGGGGAAAACCGCACTTGCTCGCAAAACCTCCGGAACATCGGAAGGCCTCAAAGTGCCATTGTGGTGATGCTCAATAACCCACACATGGGGGTATCCCCCTGGGCCTTCCCAAGAAGGATCCCGAGGGTCTGCAAAATCAACAATGCGGTAGTACCCAGGGGTGATCCGATCCTTGATTAAGTTGAAGGGCTCAATACAGTCAAATAAACTAAAACGCATCCAGGCGTGTTCATTTTTGTACAAACAGGTTGAATACTGCTTGTCACAGTCAAATCCAAGAATCTGCACTTCTGAGCGAAGCACCGAAAGTTCGTCTCGAGTAACATAGGCTCGCTCAGTGCGGAAGGAAGGAACACCCCACACTCCCTTGTCCGTATAGAGCATTTTCTGCATATTTTCATTAAATTCTGATCGGAGGCTATCCATTGTATATGGCATGTGAATAGGTTTGCCACACCCCCTTCTGACACTGCCCCTGTTAAAGGGAGGAAGCGCAACCCCAGTCAACTTGTCCGATTTCTCATTATTACACGCCTTGCACAGGCCCTGTAAATTTTCAGGCTCGTTGGACCCCCCGCGACTGAGAGGCACAATATGGTCAATTTCCACAGCAGGTTCAGGGCACAGCGCACACGGCCCAGTCGGAGTTTTGCCCGGTACGCGGGACTCTGTGGTCATGCGCACTTCTCCATCAAACAGCATGAAAAACCAGCTGCCAAGGTTCAACGCTGAAAACTCCTTTTCCAACCCATAATACTTGTGCAAAACAACATTGACCGTGTAAAAGGGGTCCCGAGTAATAAGCTGAGTACTGGTCTGAATCTGACTGCATATCTTGCGCCCTTGGGCCATTCGCCAGCGAGTGAGGGAGCGCCCCCCTGTCAGCCCCCCCTGGCATACACGATCGTTTCGCACAAGAAAGTCGTAAACGTCGTTAATATTCGGGCAGGTAAAGCAGATATACTTGTTCGCGTTTTCTGGCTCAAGTAAATCTTCCATTGAAGGGTCCAAAAGAGGCTCGATTGCACTGTTAACCATTTTCGCCTTCCAGACCTCGTCAAAAGAGGGACGCCCGGGCCCCTTCTTTTTAGGAGGTTCCGGTGCATGAACATGTCGCTTGCGGTTGCACAGGTCAACGTTGCTTTTCTGATTTGCAAACTCACCAGTTCGAATAAAGCGTTGAATAATCGATGCACGTATACTGGTGTTTTCACACTCAATGGGGTACAAATGATTGTTATAGGTCACCCCCACTATCGCGTTCACATGACTGTTCACCGTCTCGGTTGATGGTCTATAGGCGTAAAAAACGCTTCCGTTTACATCCACTAAATACACACTACAGTGGTATTTTTCGGCAATGGGAACAAGGTCAGTACTGCAAGTCCCAACAAGCTGGACAAGCAGCTTCATGTCCTCAGTAACCCGGTCAATCACCCGTTTGGGGTTGTGAAGCGGTTCCATCAGCTCAGCAGTTGCCTGTAGCAACCGGGGCAGCATGTTTGTAATTGTTTGGAAAGCTGAGGAATCAGGGGCTCGGGGCAGTACACACGACAGATACTCGTCGTTAAGACAAATATGCCTTAGAACAGTTCCCAACTCAATAAGGTTGTCTGTGCGGGTGAGGTGCCGTGTAAGGTATTCTGGTACGCATAAATTTTCAAGGGATGAAAAGTTACTCGCGCCAAAAAGGGATAGGGTTGCAGTCCCAAACATTGGCATTTGCGCAAGGTAACTGTTTATCATAATGCGTTCCCTGTGGGCTTCCTCGCGCACAGTTGCGTGATCCTGTGAACGTCGTACTTCATAAGTGGGAAGCAAGGAGTCGCGGAGAGGATCAACATCAAAGTAAGCAGAAACAAACTTAGTAAACCGCTCCAAATCATCACACTTGCTGACAGACAAAACTTTTACGAACTTTACAGAATGTTCGTAACCAGACCAGTAGTTTGCCCACCACTTGCCCAGCGCATTCATTTCAGGGGTAGCGGGCATAGTCCAGTTACCCTCATGAAAACCCCAGAATTCGCGCGTTTTAGTGTTTTTACCACCACGATGCATAAAGTGGTAAGTGTTCGTTTCTTCGTCTTGATCAAAGTACAGGTCGGTCACCAAAAACTCCCCCATAAGGCGATAATTGTAGGGGGTTCTCCCACCCCTTACGCGCTTGTACTCTTGACGCATTTCATCGCGATGCAGTTTAAACTGTTTTGTGTATTGATGTCCTTGACTAAATCTGTAGTTAATACGGCCCGTTAAAGCCGAGTAGTAGGTCTCACGTCCTTCTTGTTTTTTTTTGGGGGCCATGGTGTAGGGTCTTTTTATTTAGGGTCACATAATTTGACAAAAACACAAAAAAAAATAAGAAAAAATCAAAAAAAATCAAAAAAATCAAAAAATCAAAAAATCAAAAAAAATCAAAAAATCAAAAAAAATCAAAAAAAATCAAAAAAATCAAAAAATAGTAACGCGCCAAAAGCATCAAAAAGGACAGTAAAAAGACCGTATGGGTTGATCAGGAAAATCGTAAAATGTTGATTCTACGCCTAATTGCAATTTCTCATGTTTTTTGTAAAAATACACAAATTAAACAGTCTCGTCAAAATTTTGCGGATTGGAGGGGCGGGGGGCGCTGCCCGCGCGGTAGGCCGTCACACACCCCCGTCGCTGACGGGGGGTGGAACGCAACTTGTCAAAAATTTTCGGAGGGGTCAAAAATTTTTAATCTTTTAAGAGATTTTGAAATTTGCTAATTTTCAAATTTGATAATTT
>Ga0307988_1001074_pt1 | contig 16505 bp, 12 predicted proteins | sample EllFjometagen183_FD_203166 | JGI IMG/M metagenome (GOLD analysis project Ga0307988, IMG submission 203166) | Marine microbial communities from Ellis Fjord, Antarctic Ocean - #183 | ecosystem: Environmental > Aquatic > Marine > Unclassified | place: Southern Ocean | collected 2014-10-08 | reverse complement strand
AGAACCTGGATGGAGCTTTTATCAATGTAAAAAATGAGATTGAATCATTACTCGAAGCTGGCAACAATCAAGATTTTACTGCCATAAGTAAAAACAAACTATCACCAATGTTTAAAGGGAAAATATTATTTATCTATTACCCCGAAAACTATCTGAATATTTTCTCACACGATCATTTATATAATTTTGTCAGCGAACTTGATTTTCATGGTGTATCTAACAGAGAAATGGATCTTCAAAAATGCTTAATGGAATACCGATCGACCATTGATGAATTAAAAAATGAATCATTGTTCCTTTATGCCGATGTTTTGTATAAGGTTTTTGGCTATCCCTCAGCAAAAAATGTAATCGTAAAAGGAAAAACAAAAGAGTATCCATTAATATCTCAAGTCACTTTTGAATTTATTAATCAATTACCAGCAATACCTTCAGGTAATGATCCTAATTCGCAACATCATAGTAAAATCAGAAATAAAAAAGATTATATCAAGAAAGCGAAAAGTGATTTACGATTGGGCGAAAGAGGTGAAGTTCTTGTAGTTGAAGCTGAAAAAGATCGACTGATAAACGCTGGGAAAAAACATTTGGCAGATAAGGTTGACTATGTTGCTAAGAATAAGGAAGGGCATGGTTATGATATAGAATCCTTTGATGCTGACGAGACAAAAAGATATATCGAAGTGAAATCGACAACAACTCCAAATGGAGAGCAAGGTTTTTACATATCGTCAAACGAATATGAAGTCGCAAAAAAATTGGACAACTATTATATATATCTTGTTTTTAATGCAGATACTGACCATGCACGGATATTTCCTGTAAGAGCACCTTTCACTGATAATGATGGGGTTTTCAATAAAAAAACCACTCAGTATCATCTTAAAATCACTAAAAATAAAACAGAAAGCTAAAGTAGCAGCCCTCAATTTAACTTTCAGGAGATCGCATTAGCGCAGGACAGGATCATAAAGCATTCCTGTCCGTATATCCAGCAGAGCATCTCAGACCGCAAAGTGTCCACTGATGCTACGGCCTGAATCGGTTTGTGATGGGGAGCCTGCGGTCGCGGCCAAATGCGCGTGGCGTGATCTTGACACCGGGAGGCGCCTGACGCCGTTTATACTCTGTGAGGTCACAGAGACGTACAATACGTTTCACTGTGTCGCGGTCAAATCCAAGCGCCACAATGTTGTCAACACCCATATCATCCTCGATGTAGGCCTTGAGGATGGGGTCCAGGATGTCATATTCGGGAAGGCTGTCTGAATCTTTCTGGTCGGGTCTGAGCTCTGCTGACGGCGGCCTGGTTATGACCGATTCAGGGATGATTTCGCTTCCGGCCTGCTCGTTAAACAGCCAGCACAGCCTGAAAACCGTGAGCTTCGGCACATCCTTGATTGAAGCAAAGCCGCCTGCCATATCGCCGTACAGCGTTGCATAACCCGTAGCCATTTCGCTCTTATTCCCCGTTGTCAGTACCAGCCAGCCAAATTTATTTGAGAGCGCCATGAGGAGCATTCCCCTGACACGCGCCTGAAGATTTTCCTCGGTGACATCCTCATCCCGCCCTGCAAAGAGGCCGGACAGAGAGTCTTTGAATGCATCAAAGGCTGTTGAGACAGGAATTTCGTGAAATTCAATACCGAGATTGTTTGCAAGAATTTCAGCATCCGAACGGGTACCGTCCGAAGTATATTTCGAAGGCATTGTTACACCAACCACATTCTCTTTTCCAAGCGCCTGAACGGCAACCGCAGCTACAAGCGTTGAATCAATCCCGCCAGACAGCCCGATTACAACCCGGCTGAATCCGTTTTTCCTGATATAATCACGCGTGCCAAGAACCAAAGCTTCCAGGATCTCCTCATCAGCGCTCATCTCACTGCTTTGCAGCGGCTTAAGCGGGGCTTTTGAAGTTTCCGCCAGCGTGATCCTCGCCGATTCGGGAACACTCTTAGGTGAATCGCCATCAAAAACAATGTCGTGTGTAATCATGGCGTCACTAAAAAGCGGGCCATTCACCAAACAGTCGCCGCGTCTGTTATATATCATTGAGCCGCCGTCAAACACCAGCTCGTCCTGACCGCCGACAAGATTCGTGTAGGCAATGCAAGTATTTCCCTCAAGTGAACGGCGTCTGAGCATTTCGGCACGTTCGTGGACCTTTCCGGTATGGAACGGGGACGCGGAGAGGTTGAGCAGGAGGTCGACATGATGATCGCTGTATAGTGAGCAGTAGGGGCAATCCCCGACCCAGGTATCCTCACAAATATTAAGGCCGACAGCAATATCGCCAAGCATGAAGGATTGAGGAGTCTCTCCCTCGGCAAAATAGCGTTTTTCGTCAAATACACCGTAATTGGGCAAATTCATTTTATGATGGGTACAGCGTATTTCACCACGATTGACAACAGCCGCTGCATTGTATATCGGTCCGGAACCATCCACAAAACCAATCACCGCAGTTATATCGCCGACATTTTCGACAAAACGTTCCAACGCGCTGCGATTACCTTTGATGAATCCCGGTTTCAGGAGCAGGTCCTCAGGAGGGTAGCCGCTGACAGTCAGTTCCGGGAATATCACAAGGTCGCTGCCGAGGGACTCCGCTTCACGGACAGCGTCAAGCGCCTTGTCTACATTGCCGCAGAGGTCGCCGACCGTAGTATTAATCTGTGCCAGTGTGATTCGCAATTTTCTCATACGGATAATATAAGGGGGAAGATTCAAAATTCAAAGATCAAGATTCAATTTTCAGGAGTCAGGCATCGGTGGATGCCTTGTAGTCTGTCATGGATTTGCAAATTACACGCGTAGTGACGCTACGCTGTCATCCGCTACGATTCTGCTTTCTTATGGTAGAGATGTGAGTCTTTAGTCAGGAGTCAGAGCTTATGTTGCTGCAAAGAATGTGGAATGTACGATCTTTGTGTAGGGGCGCCCCTTGAAGTTGACCTGAATCTCCATAAAGCGGGTATAATTAATCCCTACGACAGAATACATTTGCAGCAAAACGAAAATCGCCACCATATCTCATCGCTTTTTCCTTGTTCTGTCACGAATTAAATTATATGTTATTATGATCGTAAAAGGGGAAACAACGCCGGATACAGATTGAGTGCAAACCATGAATTGATATACGGCGCAACAAAGGACAGAGCATGACAGGGATACTGTATCACGAGGACTTTATCAATCACAACACCGGCATGGGCCATCCTGAACGCCCGTCGCGTGTGTCTTCCATAAAAAGTGAGCTCACAAAAGAAAAATATGACGGGAAACTCCTCTGGGACGAGCCACGTCTCGCCACCGAAGAGGAAATTGCCTATGTCCATGCACCCGAATATATCCAGCGTGTGAAAGAGACCATCAAGAAATCACCTGCAAATCTCGATTCGCCTGACACCCCCGTTTCACCGGAATCCTGGCAGTCGGCCCTTCGTGCTTCCGGTGCGCTCTTGACCGCAGTTGACAATGTCTTAGGCGGCAAATACAGCAACGCTTTCTGTCCGGTACGTCCTCCCGGCCATCACTCACGCTATTCCATGGCGATGGGATTCTGCATTTTCAATAATGTCGCCATCGCGGCCCGTCACCTGAAAGAGAAACACAACATCCATAAGATCCTCATCGTTGATTTCGATGTCCATCACTGTAACGGCACCGAGGAAATGCTCACCGGCGACAACGACATCATGCTCTTCAGCATTCACCAGCATCCGCACTATCCCGGCACCGGTCAGAGCTCGAAAATGTACGCTCACTCAGGCGGTATACTCAACGCACCCATGCCTCCCGGTTCGGATGAAGAGGATTATCTCAAGATTTTCAACGGCCCGCTGCACGATCACGTCAACATGTTCATGCCGGAGTTTGTCCTCATCTCGGCGGGTTTCGACGCTCACAGGGACGATCCCCTTGGCGACATCAATCTCGATACCGAGACATTCTACAAGATGACTAAAATTGTAGCCGGTTTCGCCGACATCTATTGCGACGGCAAAATAGTTTCAACGCTAGAGGGCGGCTATGATCTGGAATCGCTGGCTGCTTCCTCAGGACGGCATGTTGATGCGCTGATTGAAGTTGGGTGACAAAAAAATAAAGATTGAAGAAAGGCCCGGGAGACCGGGTCTTTTAATTTTTCAGTAATGACAATACCATCATGTTTTGCATCCCCTCTCTTGCATTTAATAAAAGTGTCCACTGACACAAAGAGGGGACCGAGGGGTGAGTTAAGCCAATTGCCAAAACAAAAAAAGCCCCCAAATTCCTTTGAGGGCTTTTCTATTTACTTCTAACTTCTTGCTTCCAACTACCAGCCTCTTAGAGACCTTCAGTTGCAACTGCGAATTTTGCAGCGAAATCAGCGAGAGCCTCGCGGATAACATCAACATCGCCAGGAGCTTTCTTGTCAACGACAAGCTGCAGCGGAGCGCTCATACCGAGGGCTGGGAAACAGCCGCGAGCTCTGATGGTCTTGATGTAGTCAGGGCCGGTCTCGACATTGACAGCGCCGGTTGGCATGATGATACGGTCGTTGTGACGTTCGCGGACATATGGCGCCAGAAGGTCGCCGAGGCCCTTGGAGCCGTGGGAACGTGCCGGGAAGACCTTGATTGCATCAGGCTCGAAACCGTCTTCACGCTCGATGAAGTAACCAAGCTCAGTCGGTGTGAAAACAGCAGGTGCAACGAAACGGTTCTCAGCGTGTGCAGTCTTTACAAACTCGACACCTTCACCGTAGCCGCCCATGACGTTACCTGGTGCAACGATCATGTCAAAGCCCATATCGATAGCCTGCTCAAGCTCTTTCGGGTTGATGATGGAGCCAACGCCGAGAACGAAAGGCTTATCTGTGCCAGCTTCTTCACGTTTCTTGACCAGCTCCTGCATACCTTCTTTGAGTAGGCCGGGATCAATACGGAAAGTACATTCGCTGACATAGCCGGCTTTGTAAACTTCCCACATGGTTGTGACCAGATGCTCGGGAGCCTGGATGTGGCTTTTATTCATAACAACAACTACGCCGCTTTCACGGATCGCAGAAGAGACAAGTTTTCTGTCATACTTCCATGCCATGTTATTACTCCGTTTCAAAAAGTTGATAACAGTCAGTTAATGATGGAATGTCAAATAACGTCCGCCATTTGGCGTGAATCATCACAAGACTTCCGTACTGATAAAATGTTACACGGGCGCTGACATCCTGTGCCGTCCGCCCGTGCCAAATGCATAAATCCGCTGTTTAGCGGAGAGCGGAAACGCCGCCGCCGGTCTTGGCGCGCTTGATTTCCTTCTCGATCATCGAGAGAGTAGCCATAGTGGTATCACCAGGGAACTCCTGGACGATAGCGCCGTGTGCGGCACCATAGTCGACAGCTTCTTCAGTGGTCTTGCCAAGCATGAGTGCAGATGCAACACCGTTACAGAAGGAGTCGCCACCGCCTGTGCGGTCGCTGATCTGGACATCGTTACGGACAACAGCCTGGAAGATTTTGTCTTCGGCGGTGTCATAAAGTACTGCGCCCCAGTTGATGAGGTCAGCGGAACGTGCGCTTCTCAGCTGGGTACCGATGATCTTCAGGTTCGGAAAGTCTTTGGCGACCTTACGAAGGGTGTCGGTGTAAGCCTCCATGAAGGACTCCATCGGCTCATCTTTGCCAACCTTGCGGGTGTCATAACCGAGAGCGTCTGAGAAGTCACCCTGGTTGCCAACAACAAATTCAGCGTTTGCAATTGCTTCGCGGTTGATCTCGCGTGCACGGTCTTTGTTCGGCTCAACCTTGGAACGGTAGTTCAGGTCGTAGGAACGGAAGACGCCGTTTTTGCCTGCTGCCTTGAGAGCGTCAAGAGCAAAATCAGCTGTTTTCGGGCCGATGAGTGTGAAGATACCACCGGTATGGAACCAGCGGACACCCTCAGAGAACATCTTGTCCCAGTCAACATCGCCGGGTTTCAGCGCGGTTGCTGCTGCGTGTGCACGGTAATATTCGGTCATGGAAGGAATGACACCCTTGCCGCGCCATGTGAAATTGATACCGTTATGAAGGGTACCTTTACCATCGGTCGAATGCTCGCCCTTACCCTGGTTGTTGAACCAGATGATGTTCGAGGTATCAACACCAGCTTCTTTGAGCTGATTTTCGATGTTGCGGCCGATGCCGTCATCGACGAGTGCAGTAACAACGCCTGTTCTGAGACCGAAAGCATATGCGCCGCCTTCAGCTACATTAGTTTCGCCGCCGCCGTGCCAGATTCTGGCGTCACGGGCGCGTGCTGTGGGAACATCGCCTGGATCGATGCGCATCATAACTTCACCGAGTGCAACAATGTCAAATTTTGTGTCTTCAACTGAATTGAAAGTAAATGTGCTGGCCATGTGGACCTCCTTACATGGATGACTGATTGTATGTATGCTAAGAGTTATTTATTGCCAAAATACGATGATGCGGTATTCAACCTTCTTCGCTGATTACTGCCAATTGGAATTCAATCACATGTAAAAACATGTAATCCCTTACAGGACAAGAGGTTCCAATGATGACAGGTCAGTCGCCGAATCAGATAAATAAAAAAATATCAACCCGGCGGCAGAAGATTTGTAATATAATAATACCTGCTGAAAAATCAAAACAAAAAGTGAGTGTCAACGCCCGTCAAATAACAAAAGATCGCTGTTATTTCCCCAAAACGCTGAGCGCCCGTGCTTGTGTCAAAGATAACATGACATAAGTCTGTAGTGTGTATCACCAAAATATATCTCGTATATAGTGGACATAACTACAAAAATAAACCGTCTGCACTGACGTTCTCATTGACTCTAACAGCTAAATATACTATACTGTTATGTGGGAGGTACCAATTCTTCCCCATTACCTCCCCCATACACCCGTAAATCGGTTATTTCATGAGAGTTCTCATTATTGCCAATCCGCTCGTAGGCATTAGACCGGAAAAAAAAGAAATTCTGGACAAGCTTATCGCTCGCTTCAAAAAAAAGCGTGATACCGTTGACGTCACGTACATTCTTCAGCGCGGTCAAGGTAATTATCACGCTTCGCGTGCTTCGCTCGAAGGTTACGACACAGTATTTGCAGCGGGTGGTGATGGCACTGTCAGCGAAGTTGCATCAGGAATGATCGGTCAGACGATACCTCTGGGCATTCTTGCGGTCGGTACAGGCAACGGTCTGGCGAGAAGTCTTAATATGCCACTCAATCCAAAGCAAATGATTGACACTCTCATTCAGGGTAAAACTGACGCTATTGATTGTGGACGGCTTGGTACGCATTATTTTTTCTCGACTGCCGGCATCGGTTATGACGCATCAATTGCCAGAGATTTTAATCAGTCACGCAAGGGCAAAACAAATATTTTCGACTATATCCGCATTGGCATCAAAAACTATTTCTTAAAGCGCCCGGAAACCGTTTCAATCACTATCAACAAAAAAGAAGTCACTAAAAAAATCTTCGCGCTGACGTTTTGCAATACACGTCAATATGGCGGCGGAGCTGTTATTGCTCCAGATGCCAATCTCAAAAGTGGTTCCCTGGTTGCGGTTTTGATCCCAAAATTTTCCATGTTCTCTGCGCCCTTTGTTATCAAACGTTTGTTTGACGGCACCATTGACCAAATCAAAGGTGTGGAATTCATCACATTTAAATCACTTAAAATCAAGCGGGAAAACTTCGGCATTTTCCATGCAGACGGCGAAACATTCGATACAAATAATGCTTTCACGGTATCCGTTCAGCCGCAAGCTCTCAAGGTTATTGTTCCATAACACGCCACTTACTGTTTCAATGCTGTGAATGACTCCCCTGCTTAATTCATCCGCACACATTTTCAGTCTGGCTCCTATCGATGAAACGTTCTCAATACATTCCTGACAGAACAAGCCTACTCATTTCTATTATTCTGTGTGCCTCCTTCTCATTTTCCCTGGCAACACAGAGCATCTCAGAAGAATTGCGTATACTCTACACAGCGAATTCAAATGGAAAGCTCATGTTTTGCGACTGTCCAAATGACCCATACGGTGGTCTGTCAGAACGTGTAACACTAATCAGGGATCTTCGAAAAAAAACGAAACAGGTCCTCTTGCTCGATTCTGGAAACATGGTAAGCCTTTTTGGTGATTACGATCTCAAGGCGTCATCTGTCCTGCGATTGATGAATCTTATGGGCTATGATGCCGCACTTGTAGGCAGAAACGAGTTTTACCGTGGATGTGACCGGACCCTGAAAATGAAGGCTCACGCTCAATTCCCTCTGATTAACGCCACAATTGCAAAAAATGGCGCGACTGCACCCCTCTTCGAAGAATGGATTCTCTCAAAAAAAGGCACGCTCAACATTGCGGTTGCAGCAATCAGCGATGACACAAGCCTTGTCCATGTCAAAAAAGACAGCATGGATTTCGACCTGATCCCCGTATCAAAAGCATTGGGCCAGATCATAAGCGACATGAAAACGGCAAGTGACGCCATCATCATCATGTCCCAGATGGAGCATGACAAAAATATCGCACTCATGAGTGAGTTTCCCGATATCGACCTCATTGTGGAAGGCCACGGCAACAAGACCTTTGATCCTCCGGTCAAGGCTGGAAACGGCTTCATCGTTTCACCCGGAAACTACGGCCAGCATGTCGGCTCGATTACACTCGACATAGAAAATGGCACATCCCGCCTTGTTACCTCAGAACTCATCCCTGTGCTTGACATTCCTGAAGATAAGTCAGCCCATAAAATTGTTGTAGAGTATTACCGGGATCGCAAATAAGCATGATGTTTCCTTATAATGACTCAATGCAATCAAGAACTGCTTCTCAATAATCTCAAAGCAACCCACTTCATTCCACTCAGACCTGAACAACACCGAAATAAACTCCCCCTGAGAAAGCTCCGTGGAATGCTATTGATTAAAATAATACAGACATACTATAGCTAAACATAAAAAGAGAGACGAAGGATATATCACCGTTCGCCTCTCTCTATTGATAAGGAACTTTTAGAGTCTCTATCGCCACAGCAATTTTCTTCAGCAATACAGACTTACAAAAGCAATGTTATTTTAGACTTTATTTAAGATAAGCCAGCTCGATAAGGTGACCCCACTAGTTAAGGTAGCCCCGTACATTTTGCTTGCTATAGCCACCACGATCAGTCATAACTGTCACATCCCGACCCGAAGAGTAGCCATAATCACTGGCGGCATTATTATAAGCATCGTCTCCGCCAACAATGTTGGAAAGAATTGCCACTGAGCTTTTAACTTCAATCGCCTGAGCTGACAACTCTTCACTGGCGGCAGCAGATTCTTCAGCGCTGGCAGCAGTCGCCTGAGTGACCTTATCCATTTCAGCAAGAGCGATATTGACCTGTTCAAGCCCCAGAGCCTGCTCATTGGAAGCAGATGCAATCTCTTCGACAAGCTTACCGATTTTCCCGGAGATTTCAGCATTTTCCTGAAATGCCTCCTGGGTTGATACCGTGATTTCCTTACCAGTATTGACTGCATTGATGGTATTTTCAATCAGGCTGGCAGTACTCTTTGCAGCCTCTGCAGCTCTCAGCGCAAGGTTCCTCACTTCATCGGCAACAACGGCAAACCCTGCACCAGCCTCACCGGCACGTGCAGCCTCAACAGCAGCATTGAGTGCCAGAAGATTTGTCTGGAACGCGATTTCATCAATAGTCTTTATGATTTTTCCCGTTTCTTCCGTCGATTTGGATATTTCTCCCGTAGCCTTCACCAGTTCAAGCATCTGTTTATCGACTTTTTCTACGATTAAGCCAGCCTCTGAGGCCATAGTTTTCGCCTGATTGGCATTCTGGGCATTCTGGCTTGACATAGCAGACACCTCTTCAAGGGAAGCTGAGGTCTCTTCAAGGCTTGACGCCTGTTCGCTTGATCCTTCTGCAAGCTGCTGGCTTGAAGACGACACCTGACCTGACGCAGCTGCAACTTCCTCCGCACCCGAACGTAAACCTTCAATAGTTTTATTAATGGGTTTCGTTAATTTGCGGGAGATAAGCGATCCCATGAAAACACAGAGTGCGATACAAAGCGCACTGCCAGTGTAGAGAATAATCCATGCAACTTTTGTTAATAAGGCTGAACGTCTTTCACCTTCCGCCATATCAACAGCCATGAGCTGCTGCTGATCAGCAAGCATTTCATCAAGCGAGGATTTAATTGCGAAAGCTGTCGGAGCAGCTTTAGTCCCTAACCAGGTATTTGCCAGGTTCCATTCATCACCACCACGAATACTGAACATCATTGGAGGAAGAGGATCAAATATTTTTCTTGCTGCGCTAAACGCATTAAATGCTTGACGCTGCTCTCTTGTCAAAAGGCCTACATTTTTCGTCAAATCACCAAAGCGCCGTTCATTTTTAGCCCAAAGTGTATCAAATTTTGTCTTGAACTTCTCATCGCCGGAGAGAAGATAAGCTCGAATACTTGCCAGAGCAAGACCGGTGGTTCCCCGCACATCAGCCATCATCCCGAGAACTGCTTTCCTTTGTGGTGTAGCCTCAAGCTTAGCTTCAAGATCAATTATCCGTGTAATATTCGTAGCCAATATTTCGGCTTGTGGAGCGGCATCTTCAAACAGAATTTTCATTGCAGGCGTGTTGTCTACTGACTGTGCAATATCTTCGATTTCCTGTTGATATTTCTTAAAGTCAACGAGTTGAGTTTCAATATCCTCGAGCAATTGTTTATTGTTGGGATTGGTCCAGTTGACAGAGTATTTTTTCAAATCCTTAAGCGCTGTTTCGATCTCCAGTGACCACGCTTTCTCCCGCTCATCCTTGAAGTTATCACTGCCAAGAATAATCCATCCCCGCAAAGCAGCTAGAGAGTGATTCATACCATTGAGCAGCACTAAAGTGCATTGAGCAGTTGGCGCCCGCAATGTAATCATACGGTTGGTAACTTCATTGGTTCGTCCAATCTGGATGATTGTGCTGCCCACTGAAACAACAAGCAGCACACCCATTAAGACGTAGCCTAAAACGATTTTCATTCCGATTCCAAATTTCGACATTTTCAATTCCCCCTACGTTTAGCAACATTATATATGATTATAAATTCGAATAATCAGGCTTGCAACATCAAGCTGCTTCTTTATAGTAAGCTAAATCTAAATAAAAGCAGGTCGGAGTGCAAGCATTTATTTGGTATTATGGTATGTATATACCGCAATAATCCTGCCAATAACTCTTTCACGCTTGCAACATACTATAATATATAATTTTATGCTTTACCAAAAGCCTTTAATGATTAATCATATTCTTGAAATATCGTCTATTTATTGAGACAATAGATAGCGCCTGTCCATAATTCTGGACATATAGATGATAAAGATTCAGCCTCAAAAGAGGCGTGTTAAAATATTCGAATTAAACTTTTCAGGCATTCCAACTGTCGAAAGAAGTGAAAGCAGAACAACGCCGACATTTCAAAAGTCCCCGGGGAAAATGACGGCATCCGATTTTACCATTAACACATACACAGGAGCAGGACCATGTTTAGCAGAAGAGCACTCTATTTAAGCATATTTTTACTATTGATCGCCACCCTCCCGCAAATTTCAAATGCACAGCGTGGGAAAGGCATGCACTCAAAAGCAGACGGCCAGCGATTTGGAATGAACAGAGAAACACAAGAGCATGCTCAAGCCGGGGAATTTATCGGTCAATGTCTTGAGGACGCTGGTCAAGCACTCAGTGAAACGCAGAAAACAGCCATTGAGGATCTTGAGCGAGGCCCTGGCTTCAGAGAAAAACTGCTTGAAATTCTGGATGCTGATCAGATCGCCGCGCTTGACGCAGCAAAAAATAATAAACGGCCCGGCAAAGGAATGAAGCGAAAAGGCGGCAATCCAATTGCACATATGGCCCAGGTGCTCAACACGGCAGGACATACACTCAGCGAAACACAAATCACCGAAATAAAAGCCATTGAACGCGGACCGGAAGCACGTGAGCAGATTCACACCATCCTCACTACGGAGCAGATCGCTGTCCTCGAAGAAGCACATGATGCGAAGAGAGCAGAACACCGTGAAAAGCTTGAAACGACACTAAATGACGCCGGAGCGCCACTTACCGACACACAAATCGCAGATATCGAGGCCATTGAAGAAGAGTCAAAACATCGTAAAGCCATCCATAGCATATTGACGGACGAGCAGAACGAAATACTTAAGGCAGGTCACAAAGGCAAAGGAATGAAGCGAAAAGGCGGCCATAGAGCGGGTGCGTTCAAAGCGCTAAAAAAAGCTGGCCATCCCTTGACAGACGAACAGCGTGACGCCATCAAGGCACTGCCAAGAGGACCGGAACACCGTGAAGCCATCGACGCTATCCTGACTGATGAACAGAAAGAAGTTCTTTGGGCAGCGAAAGGCGCTGGCGACAGCGATGAAATTGAAGGAGCGGAAAAAATAAGCTCAAATGAATCACAGCCTGTAGAAATCAACATACTCAAGCAGAACTTTCCGAACCCGTTCAATCCTTCGACTACACTCGATTATAGACTTTCAACAGCCGGGAATATTAAAATAGAGGTTTACAGCCCCAGTGGACAGCTCATAACAACACTTATCGACAGCTATCAATCGGCAGGAAGTCATTCTGTAGTATGGGATGCCTCAGGACAGGCGGCTGGAGTATATATTTGTAAACTAATAAGCGGCAATTCAAGCATTACACAAAAAATGACTTTAATGAAATAACCCCGCAATTCCTCACCCGAACCCGAAACCGCGTAAGAGAATACAGCCTCGTACTCTCTTGCGCGGATTTTTTACATCTATGAATCACGCTGATTTGTTGCTATTAAGGACAGGAAACACCAGTATCCCCGGCTAATCTCTCAGCCACGCGGACCTCTATTATCTTCGTATTCAGCGAATGGGTTGTCATCTTTTGGAAAGAGGAGAAATTTTCCAGCAACCGCTATAAGTGCAAGAACTGCTAATATAATAAAATATTTAATCAATCCACTTTTAGGTTTATGGGTATTTTTCGCTGCCACCCTCTCTAGTGTAATCGTATCCCCATCAGATATTGAATATGATGCCAGTGTGTTATTATCCTTGAGCTGAACGCCATCTTTTTCGAGCGACTGGGAAATTGTCATAATCTGCGACACATTGTATATCGTTGTCTTCAGATCTGCTATACTGTCCTCAGAATCAACATGGATAAGCATTTTCCTACCCGTGTTTGAAGTTATATTCACGGTAATAGGTTCAGCATAGAGTCCTTCGGCGACAAACACTACACATACAAGCGTTACGGTAAATAAAATGCGTCGATACAAAATTATACCCCCGTCACTGACATTATCGTTCCTTGTTTAATCAATATGCTTTGCTATAAAATGAAAGAAAAGAAGCTCTGAACAAAGTCTTTTTTTTATTTATGCAATAATTTGTGTTTCCGGGTAAGAAATGTAGGGCGTTTATACAAATAAAAACCGGCCGGGATTTCCGGCCGGTTTACGCACGATTGTTTGATATACTTCTAAGTAATGCTTACTTGATTTTGATACTGAATGGTTTTGATTCTTCTTTTTTCGGAAGGGTCAGGGCGATCACCCCGTTATTGTATTCCGCCTCGATTTTATTTCCATCAACAAATTCGGGAAGTCTGAACGATCTGGAAAATTCGCCCTGCTTTCTCTCGAAATGGCGGAAAAACTGCTCATCATAGTCATGCTCACGCTGTCGTTCGCCTGTGACAGTGAGAACTCCCTCGGAAACTGTAAGCTTCACATCTTCTTTTCCGAAGCCAGGCAGATCAAATTCGAGACGGTAATCGTCTTTAGTCTCAACTATATCGACCGGCGGGTTGTATGCGCGGGTTCTTGTTTCCGTATTTCTCAGGGCTCTTTGTGGTGCAAACTGTAGGTACGTCATGGTGTCTTACCTCCTGTAGTGGTTTGTGCTTGCTGTTCGCCATGTATAAACGCAAGTCACGTGCCAAAAAATCAATTATAACTTCAACATACTTATAATCACGCACTTACACCGATTCACACAAAAACAACAAAATCACCACTGCCATACATGGCAGTCCCGTGCTGCCATATTGACAGCTTTATCGACACGTAATGACATACTATGGCGCATTTCTACTTGTTTTGCTTTTCACATTATGTTTACATCACATGACATATTGACATATCGAAGAGCGCTTAACGATCCGCTTTAGTAAACGGCTTGACATATTCATCACATCCATGTTATACTTTAGCTTGTCAGGAAGTATTCCTGATTCAGCTGGAACGACAATTCTCCATAAAAAAAGATCGGGGCACAACAACTATGAAAGCGCCATCCATACTACTAACTATACTGACAATTGCCGTTCTTGGCACAGGCATTATCATCAGTGGCTGCTCGGAAGCGCCATTATCACGTGAGACGCTTTCGGAAAGCAGTATGTATATTTCAGAGGTCGACGGGCTTTCGTCCACCGCCGGGAAACGTCAGGAAAAAGCTATCCGGCCGCTCATCGAAACGTTGAGCGCATCAGCTGCGAGTGGCGGACTTACTGTTGAGTACCCCTTCGACGGCTCGGTATTTCCACCCGAATTTTTTTCGCCGACATTCTGGTGGCAGGAGAACAACAATGCGGCTGACACATGGCTGATCGAAATTGACATTCCCGGCAAGGGTGCAGTTTATGTCCTTGCACCGCTCAATCCTCTGCCCGCCCCCGCAATTGATCAGGAATGCGTGGAGATCACGGCAAAAGAAAACCCACCCCTGCCTGTGTTCCAGCCGCCCGAAACAAACTGGACACCGAGCGATACGCTCTGGGAATTCATCAAGGCAAACACTGTTGGCACAAAAGCAACATTATCAATATGCGGATTCTCAAGCGCCGATCCATCGAAAATCCTTTCAAAAGGGACAGTCACACTCAGCACATCAAAAGATCCGGTGGGCGCACCTATTTTCTATCGTGATGTCCCTATGATTGGTGTACAGAGAGTGCTTGCAAACGAGATCGCCGGCTTGATCAAACCACTCCCCTCAAGAGCACAGGATATAATCAAGTGGAGCCTGCGTGATGTCTCAAAAAAGGAAAGCAGGGTATTGCTTGAGAATATGCCGACCTGCGCCAACTGTCACTCATTTTCAGCGGACGGCTCTACCCTCGCCCTTGATATCGACGGCCCTGCTGGCGATAAGGGCGGCTATGCAATCACGAATCTCGAAAAGCATACGGTGATTGAAAAAGATGATATCATGAGCTGGAATTATTCCTACAAGAAAAAATACAAAGGCCTTGGGAAAACCCTCGGCTTCCTTTCACAGATGTCTCCGGATGGCCGTCATGCAGTCACAACGCTGAATGAACAGGTCTTTGTATCTAATTACCAGAAGCATGATTTCATCCAGGTTTTCTATCCTACTCGCGGTTTTTTAGCCATATACTCCAGAGAAGAGGATGATATCCACCTCCTGCCCGGCGCCGACAATCCTGAGTTCGTCCATTGTGACGGTGTCTGGGGTCCTGATGGTGATTATCTCGTCTTTGCCCGTGCGGAAGCTCGCGACGCCAACATACCCGGCAGGCCGCGCCCACTGTACGCCAACGATCCAAATGAAACGCCTATTCAGTATGATCTCTACCGTATCCCCTTCAATGAGGGCAAGGGCGGCAAGCCAACAATCATCGAAGGAGCCTCGGCAAATGGCAAGAGCAACACATTCCCGAAAGTATCACCGGACGGCAAATGGATAACCTTTGTAAAATGTAATAACGGCCAGCTCATCCGTCCTGATAGCAGGCTGTGGATTGTCCCCGCAGAGGGTGGCGAGCCTCGTGAGATGAATTGTAATCTCGACCTCATGAACTCCTGGCACAGCTTCTCGCCGAATAGCCGCTGGATGGCATTTTCATCAAAAGGTATCACACCATACACCCGCATGTTCCTCACGCACATCGATGAAAACGGTAATGATACACCACCAATCCTTGTATCAGGCTGCACAGCTGCAAACCGCGCGGTTAACATTCCGGAATTTGTCAATGTCAATTATGACGATTTTGTGTCAATCGATGTTCCCGCAGTGGAATTTTACCGTCACCACAAACGGGCGATGGCGCTCGGTGACAGTGGAAAATTCAAAGAAGCGCTGACCGAGATGATGATGGCACTTCAGGAGAATCCTGACGACATCAAGATAAAATGGGACCTCGAACACCGTACCGGCCTCGTTCTACAGCAGTTCGGTCAGATTGAGGGTGCCAACGAGTATTGGGAAAAAGCCATAGAAACTGACCCGAATATGTCATCTGAACCATATTTCCTCATAGCGCTCAATTGCGCCAACACAAAGGAATACACAAAAGCTTTCGGTTATTTCCAAAAGACAGTCGAAATGTCGCCAAAACACCACCGTGCTGTCTATTACCTGGCGCTTCTCAGCCTTGAGGAAAATGCAAAAGACCTCTATAATC
>Ga0307988_1001073_pt1 | contig 16508 bp, 12 predicted proteins | sample EllFjometagen183_FD_203166 | JGI IMG/M metagenome (GOLD analysis project Ga0307988, IMG submission 203166) | Marine microbial communities from Ellis Fjord, Antarctic Ocean - #183 | ecosystem: Environmental > Aquatic > Marine > Unclassified | place: Southern Ocean | collected 2014-10-08 | reverse complement strand
GGAAGAGGATGAGTTAAAAAGAAACTTCAGGATTGCACTATCTGAATTTACCGGAAATGTACTAAAATCAGCTATGGCTCTCCTTGGAATAGAAGTGCCAGAACGAATGTAGTAGAAAGTAGAAAGTTAAAAGTGAAAAGTGAAAAGTGAAAAGTACACTACTTTACAAACTTTATAAACTTTCAACTTTAAGAACTTTAAGAACTTTCAACTTTACAAACTTATAACTAAATAAAATGTCACGAAGAAAACAACCATTACCTGCATTTGAAAAAACAGAGATAATTGATGCCGCAGCAGAAGGTAAGTGCATAACAAAAATTGAAGATAGAGTAGTATTTGTACCTTTCGCTGCACCTGGTGATATCGTTGATATTCAAGTTGTAAAAAAGAAAAAGTCATATCTTGAAGCACGAATAACAAACTTTCATAAGCGTTCGGAGCAAAGAGTTAAACCGCATTGTGAGCATTTTGGACTGTGTGGAGGTTGTAAGTGGCAGCATATTTCATATGCAAATCAGCTTGTAAATAAGCAAAAGCAAGTAAAAGATAATTTTGAGCGTATTGGAAAAGTAGAAGTAGGGGAGTATCTTCCGATTATTGGAGCAGAGAAAGAATATTTTTATAGAAATAAGTTGGAATACACTTTCTCAGACCGTAGGTGGTTAACAAGTCTTGACGTTCCCAAGGAAGAGGGTGGCCCGCAAGATACTAATGGACTAGGGTTTCATTTACCTGGGATGTTTGATAAGATTCTGGATATTGAAAATTGCTATCTTCAAAAAGAACCGTCAAATAGTATTAGGCTGGCAATTAAAGAATATGCCATTGAGAATAACCTTGATTTTTACAATGTAAGAAATCATGAGGGTTTTTTGCGCAATCTGATAATTAGAACTTCATCTACCGGCGGTTTGATGGTAATTGTTATTTTTAGGTATGATGATTTGGATATTGCTGATATAATGCAGTTTATTGCTGATAAATTCCCAGAAATAACATCGCTAATGTATGTTATTAACGAAAAATTCAATGATACAATTTGGGATTTAGAAATAAAGTTATTTAAAGGGAAACCATATCTGTTTGAAGAGATGAAGTCGCCAATTAGTGGTAATCCTAATCTTAAATTTAAGATAGGACCGGTTTCGTTCTATCAAACAAACCCTGAACAGGCATATCATTTGTATAAAGCTGCCTTTGATTTTGCTGATTTTAAGGGGGATGAGTTAGTTTATGATCTTTACACAGGGGCAGGAACAATTGCAGCCTTTATTGCTAATTCGGTTAAGAAAGTAGTTGGTATAGAGTCGGTTGAAGAGGCTGTTGAGGGCGCAAGAAAAAATGCTACTTTGAATAGTATAGAAAATGTAGAGTTTTTTGCTGGGGATATGCTAAAAATACTCACTTCCGAATTTATTTCTGCACACGGTAAACCCGACATTATTGTAACCGATCCTCCACGAGCTGGCATGCACGAAAAAGTTATTAAACGGATTATAGATGCAGCTCCTGAAAAAATTGTTTACGTTAGTTGTAATCCTGCAACACAAGCAAGGGATATTGCGCTACTGGCAGAAAAATATGATGTCATAAAAGCACAACCAGTTGACATGTTTCCTCAAACACACCATGTTGAAAATGTTGCTTTGTTAATTAGGCGATAGGCATTAGTATCGCTATTTGTCATCCAATAGCATAAGCATAAATGCATATTCTAAAGCAGTTTCTTTATGTTGTTCAAAACGTCCGGATGCTCCACCATGACCAAAATCCATATTGGTTTTTAGTAGGAGTAAGTTGTTATCTGTTTTTGTTTCGCGCAATTTTGCTACCCATTTTGCCGGTTCCCAATATTGTACTTGGCTATCGTGTAACCCGGTTGTAATTAATAATGCTGGGTAATCTTTAGCTTCCACATTATCGTAAGGTGAATAGGAAAGCATGTAGTCATAGTACTCCTTTTCGTTTGGGTTGCCCCATTCATCGTATTCGCTTGTGGTTAGAGGTATACTTTCGTCTAACATGGTTGTTACAACATCAACAAAAGGAACTGCAGCTATTACACCTTTAAATAAATCGGGACGATAATTTATTACTGCACCAACCAATAAACCTCCTGCACTGCCACCAAGTGCAAACATTCTACTCGATGATGTATATTTTTCAGATACTAAGTATTCGCCACAATCAATAAAATCAAAGAAAGTATTCTTTTTGTTTAACATTTTACCATCTTCGTACCATTCTCTACCTAATTCTTCACCACCTCTAACGTGTGCTATTGCATAGGCAAAACCTCTGTTCAGTAAACTAAGGCGCGATGATCTAAAAACTGATTCAATGCTATATCCATAAGAACCATATGCATACAATAATAAAGGAGAATTTCCATTTATTATAAAATCATTTTTATATACAATTGATATGGGAATTTTAATTCCATCACGAGCTGTGGCATATTTTCTCTCGGTGGTATAATCATCTGGGTTATAACCCCCAATAACTTCCTGTTGTTTTAACACAATCTGTTTGTGATTATTCATATCAAAATCATACACTGTTAAAGGTGTTTTTAAGGAAGTATATCTATATCTAAATTTATCAGAATTGTATTCAGGATTTAATGTTGACTCAACATAATAGTCATCTTCGTCAAATTTTAAATAGTAATCTGAATTATTGTTGGTGTTAAATATTCTAAACTTGGGCAATCCATCTTTTCGCTCTGTGAGTACAAAAAAGTTACTAAATACATCAACCTCCTCTAACATTGTTTCATCTCTTGCAGGTATAATCTCTTTCCAGTTCTTAATTCCTGTATTTTTCTCACCCACTTCCATTAATCTAAAGTTAACGGCGTCATTATTTGTGAGAATTAAAAATCTTTCGTTTTGATGGTCGATACTATATTCCATTTCGGGTAATCGAGCTTGAAAAATCCTAAATTCACCATCAGGATTATTTGCATCAAGAATACGACACTCAGTTGAAAGAGTACTTTCGGAGCTAATTACAATAAATTTATCTGATTTTGTTTTATATACTTCTACATCAAATGTGGAGTCAGTTTCCTCATAAATAAGTGTATCTGAGTTGATTGGGTTGCCAATTACGTGTTTGTAAATTTGGTATGAACGTAGAGTATTATCCTTTACTTCGTAGTAAACAGTTTTATTATCATTTGCCCAAACCACATTTCCGGTAGTGTTGGGTATTATATTATCAATTGTTTTTCCGGTTAGTATGTTTTTAAAATGGATATCATATTTACGTCTACTAACAGTATCTATACTGTATGCAAGAATATTATTATCAGTGCTAAACTCCCAATCTCCAATTTGAAAAAATGTAGTGCCTTCAGCCATTTTGTTTCCATCCAGAAAGACTTCCTCATGTTCTTCATTTCCAAATTTATTTCTACAATAAATTGGATATTCTTTACCTTGTTCAAACTTTGTATAATACGAATAACCATTAAAATCATACGGTACCGAGACATCTGTTTGTTTTATTCGCCCAATAATTTCATCATAAATTTTAGTTTGTAGTACTTCGGTATTTTGCATTACACTTTTAGTGTATTCATTTTCAGCGTTGAGATAATTAACAACCTCTGGATTATCTCTATCATTAAGCCAGTAATAATTATCAATTCGTGTATTATTATGTGCAATAAGAGTCTTAGCTATTTTTTTAGCTTGAGGTTGTTTCATTATTTTGTTGTTTGATTGGTTACACGAAATAAATATGCCTGAAATGACAAATAGAACAATGGTTTTAATCAATATTTTCATAAAGTCAACTTTAGTTCTTATAGTATTTGTGGTTTTCTTGTTTGAGTTCTTATTTTTAATTATTTATACATTTATTATAGCTAAAAAGTTAAGCATTATCTGCTTAGTTTTTTAAAAGTATAAACTAAACCCGAAGCTAGGCATAAATGGCAACTGGTATACTATTTCGTTAGTAACAATATCTATATAAAAAATATTTTCTTGATTGTAAACATTTGTAATACTTAAGTCGAGTACCAATTTTGATTTTGTGCTTAGGTAGAAGTTTCTTTTTATATCGATATCAAGACGGTGGTAAACGGGAAGTCTTCCGGTAAACAAATCGCCGTAAATAATTCCCAGCTGACCATTCTCGTCAATGTAATTAGAATTTACACCATTGGGTAAATTAAGATATTCGTAATATCCCTGTATTTGCGTAAAAGGGAAGCCAGTACCAAAATTCCAGCGGGCTCCAAATTCCCATTCTTTTTTTTGTCCAGTTATATAAGAAAAAACAAGATTAACATTATGCCTTCTGTCAAAATGAGGTGTGTACTGAATCATGTTGCCATCAACATCTTCATATTCACGAGTAACAAAGCCTAGTGAATATACTGCCCATAAATAAATCTTTTTGTAATCGTATTTTAGCATAACGTCAACACCGTATGCATTTCCTTTTTCCAGAATAAAATCTTTGGTTTCAACATCTGAAGCTCCAACTGGGGCATTTTCTTCAGTATAAATCTTAAATCGGTTAATATTAGTTAATTGTGGAAAATTCTTATAGTAACCTTCAATATTTAATGTTACAAATGAGCCCAAATCAAATTCAGTTCCAAGTATTAGATGGTTAGATTTTTGCAATTTGCTATCCACTTCTTTCCCATCAAAGTGGGCTGGTAGGTTTTCTGGTCCAGATAAGAAACCATAAAAGAGGTTAACAACATCCCTGTCAGAAGAAGCTGCAATTAAATTTTGCGAATACATACCTGCTGCAAGTTTAACTCTAAATCCATCAGATACATTGTATTTTAGAGAAAGTCGTGGTTCAGGAGATATCTCAGAAAGAGACGCATATACTTGTAATCTAAAACCAGGTTCGAAAATTAATTTACCTAGTACAAGCTTGTATTTACCATATAAACCCAGCTGATTGGTGTTCTCAATTTGTTCAATCTCTGCACCTATAAAATTATAAAACGTATATTCTGTTCGGTATCCTTCAAGTTCAAAACCAAATTTTAACTCATCTTTACCTAGGAAATAAGTAAAGTTAAATCCTGCATTAAATCCTCCAATATAGCTACTACGCTCATTTAATGTTGAGGAGCTAATATCCGATTGATATTGTGAGTATGCAACAACACCATCAATTAATACAGCCGAGTTACCCGGGATTATTACAAAATTTGCTCCACCGCCAGATGATTTCCATCCAAAATCTGAAATAGATTTGTAATTCTTTACATTATCATTATAGTTAAATCCAAAAAAACTTACCTTACTACCATTTGCAGCTACTAATGACACCTTGCCATAAAAATCAGAAAAATTGAAGGGTAGTCCTTCGTCATCAATATAGCTATAAAAAATTTTAGAGCTTTCGGCTAAATATGAATTTTTAAATGATAAAATGAAAGAAGCACTGCCTTTATCAGGAGACTTTTGTTTCACAATAGGACCTTCAAGTACAACTCTTGCTCCAAATGTTGATGCCCCTAATGTACCGGAAACCCTTTTTTTATTGCCATCTTTAATTGTTATGTCCATAACAGATGATAGTCTTCCTCCATATTCTGCATTAAAACCACCAGTATATATATCAGCACTTCTAATTATATCTGTTTCAAAAACAGAAAAAAGACCAATTGAGTGAAAGGGGTTGTATATTGTCATTCCATCCAGCATAACCTTGTTTTGAATTGGAGAACCTCCACGAATGTAAAATTGACCTCCCTGGTCACCAGTAAATACAACTCCTGGTACAACAGCTAAATACTGTGCAAAATCTGCCTGACCTCCAATTGATGGAATTTGTTTTATGTCTTTTGGAGTAATTTTAACTACAGAAGTTTGAGTCTCAGTACGCGATGCTGCACGTTGTGCGCTAATAGTTACCGTTTCTAAACGAATAGTTGATTTATTAAGATAATAATTTTTACTTATTATGTCATCAGCTACTACCTTTATTCCTGTAGTAATAGTATCAAAACCTAAATATGTTATTGAAAGTGTGTAATCTCCTGGTTTAATCTTTGATATTACAAAATAGCCATTTACATCAGACGATGCACCATACAACGTGCCTTCCAAAATAATATTACAAAACATGGCTGGCTCACCGGTTTCCTCTTCATAAATAAAACCTCTAACAATTCCATATTGAGCATGTAAACTATGCCCTAAAAACATAATAATCAGAGTGATAATAATAGTAAAGTATCTATTCTTCATAAACTTGAGCATTGAATTTATAAATAAAAACAATAAACCCAGATTACTAAATAAACATAATATTATGCTGATAAATAATCAAGGTAATGTTACTTATTTGAAACGTGCAAAGTAATTAAAAAGTGTGTTACTATTATATAAAAGAAAGTTTTTTTATTTCATTAAAGCACAAAAGCCTCCTTAATTTTGTAAGGAGGCTTTTGCTGGGAGTTATAATAAATCGGGTATGTTGCCAAAAGGAAATCGCATTCAGCTGGCAGATAACCCTACAGGTTTTCTAATATCTAATTATTGAATAGCTAGAAACTGCAGTTTCAACATTGATGTATATCTTGTTTGTAGCATCATCATAGTTATCAGTTACATAATGACCGCGATCAGTTTTTTTAAAACCTGATATTGTTTTTCCTGATAGTACTGCATTAATATCCAGCTCACAATATGATTCTTTAGGTACCAGAACTTTAATTGAAGAGGCTCCAGTTTCGATATTCACATTTGTTTTTGGATTTTTATCACCAAGTTTAACTTTTATTGCTGCGGCACCACCTTCGATATTAATATTGCTAACTTTATGACCCGAAAGATCAAAGTTAGCATCAGCAGCTCCAATCTCAAAGGTTAAATCCCAAATTGGTTGTGGGTTTAATGACATATTAACTCGATTGTGATTATGCCCATTTAAATTAACTTCATCTTCAATATAAATATTCACATCAACCATACTATCAACCTTCTTAACTTTATATTTATAGTAAATTGATGAGCCCTGTTTCTCAAAATCAATAAGGTCATACGATTCGTCAACTAGTACAAATGTGCTGGCTGCAATTTCCATACTCATGCTTGCCGATACTGCACTATCCTCGTATGGAATTGTAAACTCCTGAGTTAGTGTTTCTGAATCTGTTTTGCTATTGTTTAAACTAATGCTATAATCTTTATCATGCCAATAAACAGTTTCTTGCATCATGTATAATAAAGAAGCAGCAAAAATAATTAGTACCAATACAATTTTTATTGCATTTTTTACGGGAATAATTGATACTCCCCAAAGTACTAGCACAACTGGCCATAGGCGCCATAAGTTATACCAATCAAAATTAATAACGTTTAAGTTTTCTAGTGTGAATAGTATTCCGACAAGAATCAGAATCATACCCCAAAAAATGTTTCTAAATTTCATTGTTCTGTTTTTTAGATGGTTTAAAAATATCTGGTTTTATCATAATTACGCCAACTACTACGAGTAAAAGGGGCCAAAAATCAGTGATATTGTACCACGGCATTAAGCGGTCGGCTAAAAAGATTAATCCCATAAAAATTAATATAATTCCTGTAATAAGTGCCGTATTTGAGTTTTTGACTGGTTTATTTGGGTCGGGGATATCATCTTTGGTTATATTTTGATCGTATAAATGATCTTCATCGGATGTGTTATCGAAGTTTTGATTTTGCGTTTTGGTGTAGCCCGGCTTTACTGGAATTACTATCCACATAACAATATAGATTAACACTCCGCCGCCGCCAAACATTGCCAATAACACAAATGCAACTCTTATTAGTACAGTATCAATGGTAAAATAGTTGGCTAGGCCACCAGCTACACCTCCAATAACTTTATTAGTTTTTGACCGATATAGTCTTTCTGTTGTTTCCATATTTTTGATTTTTAGTTTTTATGATTTAATTTCTTTGGCAAACATACAGCCAAAACAATGCATGGAGAATAATAAATCGGTGAATGGAGGTTTTTATTCGGTAACTGGGGATTTTTTAATTATCCAATGGTTTAAAGTTACAATAATGTAAAGGTAACTTTTTGAATCAAATAAGTGTATTTGAACCATATAAGGCATATAAGGGCATTTAAGAAGGCGTTACAATATTTTATTAAACAACATGTAAAAGCCAATATCTAATTGCCAGCATATAACAACAATGATGTAATGCTTAAATGATTCATTAAGCGAATAAACAAATCACCAAATAAACAATGAAGCGATACAGAAGTGGCATTACTTCATCAAAATAAAGTTGTAAGTAATAGTTCCGCGCTGTAGCTCGGCGGCATTGTTATCCTTTACAAATGTTGAGTTGTAGGCTGCATCTATGGCTATTTTCCTAAGGTTTTGGTCTAATATATTTGTGCCTTTAGCACTTACCTGAGCTTTTTTAACCTTGCCCTCATTGTCAACCCAAATACTTATAATTACTGTACCTTGTTCTTCAAACTTTGCAGTTGGTTGTTCCAGAAAAAGGCTTCCTCGCCCCCCAAGGTTAAATGCAATCCCATTTCCGGCACCGCCTTGTCCTGTGTAATCATCACTTTCTTTATAACCATGTGGCTTTCCCTGATCTCCTGCACCTTTGGTAATTCCTTGATTTGTACCTTGGGTATCAGATGTGCTACTAGTATATATTGCTTTTGCAATGGGCTTTGGCTTCTCTTCCTCTATTTCTTTAACAATCTCCTCGGTAACAAAAGATGAATCAATTATTTCTTCAATTGGCTCATCAACTATTGGCTCATCAGGAATAGGTTCTGGTTTCTTATTTTCAACAATTTCCTCCTCAATCTCTTTTTCAGGTTCTTGCTTTACAATTTCTTCCTCAATAACGGGAGCTTTTTCTATATCTTGAGTAATTATATCTTCATCAACAGTATTTGGAGCCACAGGTGGTTGAACAATCTGTTTCTTCTTTGTGACAGGTTCTTTAGTAGGAGGTGGTGCATCATTTTGTATATCACCTTTTCCATAGTTATCATATCCAAGATTAACTTCAACTCCCTCTTCTCCGGGTAATGGCAATGGTGTTCGTAAAGCTACAACCAACAAAAAAATAAGTAACAATGCATGTATCATCACTGTGCCTATAATTCCGCGTCTTTTGTCTTTATCAATTTTCATCACCTTTTTGGCTTCGTTGCTAAAATTACTTTATGCTGTGTATTATTTTTATTGTTTATATTATTTACAGCATCAATCACCACTACAATATCTTGTACGGGAGCTGTTTTATCAGCCCGTAACACAACAGATGCCGAACTCTCGTTTCTAATGAGTCCGAATAGTATATTTTCCAGATTTGATGGATTAACCTTACGTTCATCAACATAAATATTACGATCTTTATTAATGTATACCGTAACAGTTTGTTTCGACATTGTTTTGCTCTGGCTATTTGGTAGTAATAATTTAATGGCATTTGGAGCAACCAAGGTTGATGTTAGCATAAAAAATATCAATAACAGAAAAACCATGTCCGACATGGATGCCATACTGAAATTTGTATCAGGTTTATTTCGCATTTGTATTGCCATACTTATTCTATGTTTAATTCATTTATCCAAAAATATTAATATAATAATCAAATAACAACTATCAAATTACAAATAAATTCCAATGCCAAAATCTCAAATATCAAAACAGCTATTACGTTTTTAGATTTTAATAATTTGGTTATTATTTGTCATTTGTTTATTGAAATTTGGAATTTATTTAGCTGGTTCATGGAGCATATCCATAAACTCAGTAGCACTGGTTTCTAAGGTGTAAACCACCGATTGTATTCTGGAAACCAATATGTTATATAGAATATATGCAGTTATACCCACAACAAGTCCACCCACAGTTGTTATCATTGCCTGATAAATACCACGCGACAATAATTCAATATTTATATTATTCCCAGCCATCGACATATCGTAAAATGCTCTAATCATACCAATAACTGTTCCTAAAAAGCCAAGCATTGGTGCTGCACCTGCAATTGTAGCAAGTCCGGCAACATTTTTCTCAAGTCTCGAAATCTCTAATTTACCAATATTCTCAATTGCAGCATTTATATCCCCCAAGGGTCTGCCAATTCGCGAAAGTCCCTTACTAATCATCCTTCCAATGGGTGAGTTGTTTGTAAGGCATAGTGCCTGTGCCGACTCAAGTTTTCCATCTTGTATGTAATTTCTAATATTATTCATAAAATCTTTATCAACCTTTTTTGCTCTGCCAATCACAAAAAACCTTTCAATAAAAATATATAGTGTAATTACCGATAGCACACCAATAATAGCCATTATCCATCCACCTCTCATTACAAGGTCAATAATTGGTAGGGTAATCTCACCCTCGCCCGATGTGCTGGTAATTAAATTTGCTGTTTCCTGAAGCTGTAGTATTATTCCTGTAATCATTTTCTAGTTATTTATCAAACGGTAAATTTACAATGTTAAAAATATGAGCTGTACAATCAATTATTAATTTGTAAACATATTTCTGTTAATACAAACTATATTTTTTGGGAAATATTATAGGGGAGAGGTTTACTTTTTTTATTTGGGCGGACAACCATGCTATCCGCTTGTAGTTATTTTGTGTCGGCTGTATTTTTCTAAGTAATGCATGGGCTTCCGTTGTCAGCCGCTGCTTACTAATAAAAATTCAGCAGTCACTTCAATAAGCTATCGCTACTATCATTGCCGCGTGGCATATGTTTCAAATTACTTTAATCGGTAGTTATATAATGTACTACCGGCTGCCGATATTAAATTAATTTTATTATTTCGCTCCAAATTACCAACTGTAAACGGAGTTTCACCCACCAAACCTTTGCTTATGATAATATTTCCTTTTTTATCAAATAGGTAAATTGTTCTTTCCTCATTTGCAACTACCCCAAGTACACGTTGCTTTTTGCCAAAAGTAAAAAATGATGGTTTAATTGTAATTTCTGAATCAAAATTATAACTAAATAGTACCTTTTTAAACCTATCAAATACTTTTAAATCTTTCCCATCAATAAAAATGAAATCCTTTGAGTTATCTCCATTAAAATCTTCATAAAGAAAGAAGTGACCTGGGCTAAAATTACCAAAATCAGTATAATTTAGTTTCCCTGATGAAGAAATGTAAACTAGTTTTCCTTTATCATTAGTTGTTATTATTATCCCTTTGCTATTTGTGCGATTTACATAATAATTAGAATGTTTCGCCTTTTTTAAATTTCCCGATATTTTAATTCGTTTCTTCCCTTTTCTATCAACAATTTTAATCTCGTCTTCAATATCAGTAATAATTATATAGTCTTTTTTATTGGCTAGTAACCTTGCAACGGGCTCCACAATAATATTTTGAGTCTTTGGTAGTTTCCATCCCTTAATTTCTTTTCCCTTAATAGAATAATTGTGAACCCGCTTGTCCGATTGTGCAATTAGCAAGCGATAATCCTTATTATTTAAGTAATCAAATACTGCAACACCATTAGTTGCTTTTGAATGTAATTTTTTTGGATAGCCTGTTACATTTTTCCCATTTTTATCTATTAAATATATGTAGTTGCCGGTATTAAACAAGTACTGGATTTTATTATTTTTGTAATAATCAACTTCAAAAATATTGCTCATTGGAATGTTATCAAGTTTCCTTTTCCACAATTCTTTTCCATCCGAATTAATTAAGTATATGTTACTTAACTTGTCAAAAACAATAATATTTTCGGTTTTTGTTTGATGATCCCTAACAATAAATGGGCCTACTACAATTTCATCGTCAAGTTGCACTTTCCATAAAGCTAAATTTTCTTCATGATAAGTTGCCCCATGCTTAACGTAAAAGTTAGTAAACGATAGTTTTTTACCCATGCTAACCTGTAAGGAAACTCCTTGAAAAGAACTAATAACATTCTCATTGATAATAAGTTGTTTGTAGAATGAATTCCTGAGATATTCTTTTGATATATTTAAAAGTTCAACAGGTTTTGTGTAAATAAGCAAATTAGATTGTGATGAAATATTATCAGAAAATATTTTGAAATTGTCATTAAGGTCTAAAGTTTTACCTGTTTCAAAATAATTAATCAAATTTATTATTGAGCTCTCCGAATTTGCAAACACAACATAATTATCAATAAAAGTAAAATAGTTGTTACTAATAATTCCATAATCCGACCCAAAAACCATAGTAACAAAATTCATATTATTTATTTGCCTGATTTTGTAATCATTATATTTTTGTATTTTTTTTGCATTAGTATTAATGGCATATTGTTTTAATAGAGTTTCTGCCAAAGTTTTATCTTTTATACTAACTAACAACCATGAGTTGTCATTAACAGAGCTGACCGAAATAGCATTTGATGCAAAAACAAATTCGTTGCCAATTGTACTAACAAATTTATTTATGTCAAATTTTAATTCCTCATAATTGCTTTTTACTGATGATACATCATTGCAATTATTAAAATATTGTTGGTAATCCGAACATCCAATCCAAACAAAAGCATTGGTGTTATATGGCATAATACTCGTGGCTTTAATTTTAACAGGTTTTTGCCCTTTTAATTTACCCAGAAATGTTTTGTTATGAGAAGAAGTTGAGAACCCCGAAAATATAAGCTCATTTTTTTTTATCAAAATATCCACTTCTGTCCATCCGGCAAAATTACCAAACCACTGAAAGCTATTAATTTGTTCGGGAATTATTAATGAAGCTAACTGTTTTGATAATCTGCTGTATTTAATGTATGTGCGCGCATGTACTTTTCTTCCGCTGGTTTGCATTAATTTAGAAAATGTAGAGTCAGCAGTTATTTTGATTCTACTTCCTCCATAAGTTTCATTTAGTTTTGTTAATAAATTTACTGTTGATGAGTAAATAAAAACTCCATCAATGAAACTAAAGTAACTCGTAATGCTATTGTTTGCGTCAACAATTTTAAATCCATCAGGTAACTGGGCTATATTTAGTATGGCATAGTTTCTGCCTAGTTTCTCTGCCAAAAAATGTTTAAGTTTTGGTATATCCAATTTAGTCTCCAATTTAGATAATATCAAAGTTTCTATTTTATTATCTAAATCCGAAAAAAAAGCAATTGTGATATTACTATTATGGAATAACTCTGAGTAAGTGCGATTAATTTTTAGCAAAGTATCTAAAAGAATAATATTACTGTTAAAGTCAACAATATCATGAACTTTTAATAAGCTTTGCCATATCATATTACCATTGTTTAGCCCGTCTAGTACATCCGAAGGCTTGTCAATTTCAATTATTAATGCAGCATCGTTTGGAATCATATCCCAAGTATTTGCATTTACTTTTCCATGTTTCTCATATAAAAAACCAGCAATAATCGCAATAATTATTGCAACTGTAATTGAAATTGTTAATGTGTTTATTTTAAACATTAATACAGAATATTAAAATATAATTTTAATCGTTCAATTGCTCCATTGGCGCGTAAGTATCTGTAGCATTTACAGTTAGCGTGCCAAAATCGTCTACTGTAATTGAAATATTATATCTTGGATTATCGCTTAACCCAAATTCGAAATTCATGTACGAAGCACCTTTTATGGTTTCAATATTATAATCACGCGATAGCACCAGTGCATCTTTATAGTCTTGACTCATGGGGATATTTGCCTTTTGTGCTATTATTCCGGCTTGATTTATAGCTTCTTCGTAATTTCCATTATATACCATTATTATTGAATTAAATCCCTCGTTTTGGTTGCTTTCGGATGTAGACTGACTCAGCTCGTTGTTAAAAGTCATATTTACAGGTTCAGTTAACCCCAACTGTTTGGCCCAATTTGGAATTCCATTTATTGCAGCTACGTTTGAAGAATGAGTAATCTGTCTGCCAAGAGTATTACTAATTTGATTTAACTGGTTAATTGCTTCTTCGTCACTAATTATGCCCAATGACCTTTTTTCTTCAATACTTTCAATCCTGTGCTGCATACTATCCATTAAATCGAGTGTATTGTCAAGGTCGTTCATTGTATTATTAAAAGAACTGAGGTTCTGCTTGAAACCTTTTTTATCTTTATTATTCTTTTGCTCATCACATGAGTATAGCAATATCGATGCAGAAAAGATATAAATAATAGCTAATAATATTCGTGTAAAGCTCATTAGTAAAATTTTTACCAAAAGTATAAAAATAACCATAACTGGTTTTATGGGATTAGTTTTTTTCTTTATTAAGGCATAAAACATTTGAATAGCATAGCTATGGAAATGTTTTCTAACGAATAGAAAGGTAAAAAGAAACGATTTATATCGGTAATTTGGAGTTGTAGTTGGTATTGGTCTAAATGTATTATTTTTGCCTTCGATAAAGCCATAAAATAAATGACAGAGAAAGAAAGGATAACAATAGCTGAATTGATTAAAAATGCTTTTGTTGAAGATTTGGGTGATGGTGATCATACTTCGCTAGCAACGATACCTACCAACGCTCAGGGTAAAGTTGAATTATTAGCAAAGGACAAAGGAATTGTTGCAGGTGTTGAGGTGGCATCAATGGTTTTTAAACAGCTTGATGAAAGTCTGGATGTTGTTATTTTGATTGAAGATGGTGCAAGTATAGCTCCTGGGGATAGGATATTAACTGTTGAAGGCAGCTCGCAATCCATATTATCTGCTGAGCGTACAGCTCTAAATTTTATTCAACGGATGAGTGGTATTGCCACGTATACTAATAAGGTGTGCGATATTATTAGTGGTTTAAATACTAAATTGTTGGATACAAGAAAAACAACCCCGTACAATAGAGTGGTAGAAAAACTTGCTGTACGACTTGGAGGTGGTACAAATCATAGGTTTGGTTTGTATGATATGATTATGATTAAAGATAACCATGTAGATTTTGCTGGAGGAATTAAGAATGCAATAGAATCAACTAATAATTATCTAAGAAGTAAAGGTAAAGATCTTAAAATAGAAATTGAAGTTCGTGATTTTGATGAACTTAACGAAGTTATTTATATTGGTGGTGTAGATCGTATTATGCTTGATAATTTTTCTCCTGATAATCTTAAAAAAGCTGTAGAGCTAATAAATGGACGGTTTGAAACAGAAGCCTCTGGTGGTATAACAATGAGTAATATTAGGGATTATGCTGAAACTGGGGTTGATTTTATTTCGGTAGGTGCACTTACTCATCAAATAAAAAGTCTTGATTTGAGTTTAAAAACCATAAACAATAATTAGTAGTACTAAATTTGATTTAGATAATAAATGAAAAAGCTATTTAGATATTATAGTCTTACACTTCATAAATTGGGTGGTAATATTAGTAGGAAACTAAGTTTTATTGTTCTCCCCGGATTTGATGGTATGCCTCTTTATGATGTTCTAATATTCTTTTTTAGAGGTTTATTTAAGGGTGTATTAACATATAGAGCTTCAGCAATTGCATATAATTTCTTTCTAGCTTTAGTTCCGCTGATACTTTTCTTATTTACACTAATACCATATGTAACATCAAGTGATTTTCAAAGTACTATGTTAGATTTGATGGATGAAGTTATTCCTTCAAATATATTTGTGATGGTTAAATCAACAATTGTTGAGATAATTAGTCGGCCAAAAAGTGGGTTGTTGTCGTTGGGGTTTTTAATGGCAATTTATTTTGCAACAAACGGTGTAGATGCTGTACTTGAGGGTTTTAATCAAAGTTACCATCGAATGAAGACCTGGCCTTGGTGGTTGCAGAAAATATATGCTTTCCTACTTATGGTAGTGATTTCTTTTTTAGGATTTATTTCTATGCTATTTCTAACATCGGGTAAGCTAATAATTAACACTTTGGATAAATATGACATTATAACTAGTGATGTTACTGTATATTTATTGCTTACTATACAATGGTTTATTATACTGGGCACATTATTACTTAGCGTATCTCTTTTATATTATTTTGGACATCCTAAGGATAGGAAGTCAAATTATAGGTTTTTCTCCGCAGGGTCAATACTCTCAACGGGATTGTTTGTTGTTGGTGGACTAATTCTAAAAACATATTTTGAAAATTTTTCAAATTATAATGTAATTTATGGCTCAATTGGCTCATTAATTATTTTACTTGTTTGGCTATTTTATAATGCCCTTATTATATTAGTTGGATTTGAGCTTAACACAAGTATCCGACGTTCTAAGGAAATGGCTAATGTAAAGTTTAGAATAAAACTTGAGGATGTTAGAACTGATTTTTAATAATTGTAATTCCTTAAGGTATAATTATTTGAGGTTATTTTAGAAGACTGACCACTATTTAAAGTGGCTTAGTATAATAAAATCAATTATCTCTTCTTTCCACTCCACTTTTTTTTGGAATTCCCCTTTTTATCACTAAACTTTTTCTTCCCTTTACCAAAACTATTTTTACCAACATATGGTGGACGAGTTGGGTTCCATTTAGGGCCTTCACCTAAGTCAGGTGGCAATGGTATTTTCATTACCTCATCTTCAATAAAATCTTCAA
>Ga0307988_1001071_pt1 | contig 16516 bp, 18 predicted proteins | sample EllFjometagen183_FD_203166 | JGI IMG/M metagenome (GOLD analysis project Ga0307988, IMG submission 203166) | Marine microbial communities from Ellis Fjord, Antarctic Ocean - #183 | ecosystem: Environmental > Aquatic > Marine > Unclassified | place: Southern Ocean | collected 2014-10-08 | reverse complement strand
GGACTGAAAAAGTATCCTACCCCCCAGTTTATTGTCTGTTTTCCAGCCCGAATAAAGATGGAGTCGTTTATGGTAAAATCGCTGAATAGTTCACCTATTGTAACTATATCATCAAATCCACGCGATTCATCTTGAAAGGTTGTTCCAGAGTCATCCTCTGCTGTTTCAAACGGATATGAGATTCGGGCATCTCCATACACCCGGATATCAGCATTGGGGCGGGCATCAAAATAGATCTCAGACTGCAGGCTCGTAGAAAATGAGCCACTGTTTGTTCCTGCGTCCAGGAGCCAAGCCCAACCGGGTGTTATGCTAAAAGCGTAACTACCACCAATCACCACACCGCTTTCATTGGTCAGAAGCAGTTCATCCAGAACAATATCTGTCTCTACTACATCCGCTACCAAAGAACTGTCATCACCAAAGAGAGCATCCAGATCATCACCCTCGCCGCCAAAGAGATCTGATTCATCCATAAACAAATCATCATCAGCCCATAAAACCGAAGTTGCCACGGTAATAAGGATCAACAGTATAAAAGCTTTTTTCATCAATTTTTTACTCATATCTCAATCCTCTTTTTTAATTGACCCGTTCAATATATGATTTTGTGAATACCATATCAGGTATATCTTCGGTGGAAATATCACTTATTGTAATGGTTGTTTTCTTCCCTTCTATGAGACCATCAACAAAAATAGTTTTAGTTGGAATGAAGTTACCTGATGCATTGGCATAGGAGGGATAGTAACTGGTTCGCATTAACCTGCCCCCGGCGCTGTAATCTTCAGTTTTCAATGTCAGGGTGCCGTTAATCGTTACCCAAATCTTTTGAGTCTGATAGGTGACTTCGTTATTCTTTGCTTCCAGTTCCATAATATAGACAGCATACTTACCCAACTTTCCCTCTTCGATCGATTTCACTATATAATCATCCACCACTGATGATGCATTAAAATCAGAGTTATTGGCATCTGATCCATTAAATTGGTCATTCATGGATGTATGTGAAAATTTTCTGCTTTCAGGATCATAAAACCAGAGGTTGTTATCAACCATCAGGTATCCCTGTCCCTTCTGAATAATCGGTTCATTTATCAGCATAAGGAATTTGTCATCATCATCACTCCTGAACTGCTGAACGACGGACTTCTCTATCCCCGCTTCCGGATCTTCAGAAATCATAGACATCATTGCGGAGAAATCTGTACCACCGAAATTTGCCATTTCATCAATTTTTATCAGCAGCTCCTGTGCCTCATCCAGAGATACCGCAGGTGCTGCCGCCAAGGAGACAAGAATTATTGCTATTGCTACTGTTACTACTTTTCTTTTCATTTTAATTACCTCTAATCTATATTTGTATCTTAAAATTCAGCTTATTAGCTAATTACACACGTAAGGCGTCAGCCGGCTTCATTTTCGCTGCTTTCCGTGCCGGAGACCAGACTGCCGCAACTGTTATCACCGCTATTATTCCAGTGACTAGTAACATTTGAACCGGAACAAATGGCACAGAAATATGTCCATCGTTCATTAACATAGTTACTGCCGGATTCGCACTATCAGTAAAAGGAATAGCTCCGACAATTAGCCCGATAGCAACAGCAGCTATAATACCGAATAATGCACCCCGCAATGCCAGTATCAATCCCTCATACAGAAACAGTTTAATAACATGCTTTCGCTGCATTCCTACAGATCGCATAGTCCCTATCTCCTTGGTCCTTTCTATCATAATCATTCTGAAGGTATTCAGCAGACCAACCCCGGTTATCAGCAGCATGATCAGAAAAACTCCCATAGCCACCATATTCAAAACATTCACGACCTGGGAAACAATATCCATGAAGTCATTGAGATTTCCCACATCAAATTTTGTTCCTTCCCAGTCAGCTTCATCACTCCCTGCTCCGAACATCATTGGCGACATAGAAAAGCCTCCACTTAGCCCATCATCTTCAGGTTCCGGGGCCACAACACCACCCTCTTTTTCAATGGCAATCTCTATCTGCTCTGAAATTTGATCAATCATATTCATATCTGTCAGCAACAGGGTGTAATTTTGATATTCATCAGGATTTAGGCCGAATATTTCATTCACAAATCGAATATCAGCATAGGCGGAAGGGAACATCAGGCCGGATGTGCCTTTGGTTATGGCTATGATTGAAAACTCACCCACATTTGCCTGACCTGTTACTGTCTCAAAGCTGAGCAAAATGTTTTCATTCAGAATAACACCCAGTTCATCAGCTATCTCTTCCGGTAAAACAATCGTTCCAGGCTCCTCTATTCGATCGAGGGAACCCTCTTGAACATTCAGTGAATCTACCAGCGCAGCTTCCTCATTCCAGTTGACTCCATACAGCATCCCCCGTTCAGAACTGGATCTAAATACAAAGGTACCTGAAACAGTAGTTCTTTTTTGTGAATCTACAATATACTGCTCGAACTGAGGAATTACCGCATCCAACACATCTGTATCATCAATTCGGGAGACGACACGGCCGCTATCAAGCAGGACCTGGCCTGAAATATAGACATGTCCGCCCAGAAGTGATTCAAAATTACTTCTGGTATTTATTATTAACCCTGACGTCAGGCTGTTTAACAGGATGATAATCATCACCCCGAAAGCAATAGCCAGAGCTAAAAGGTTACTTCTTCTTTTTTGTCTTGAAACATTTCTATATGCAATTTTTAGCAGGTTCATATCTCTCTCCTTACCCTTTGTTCATAGCTTCGAGGGGCGATATCTTCAAGGCTACAGAAACCGGGTAGAGACTTGCTATGATCCCTACGACTGAAACGGCTGCAACAGATGTCACAATTGCTTTCCATGAGATAAGAGGTCTAAAAACCCCTCCTCCCAGTAATATCTGGACAAATTCATTTGAAGCCTCGATGCCGACTCCCCTGAGAATAAGAAGGGTAATAATACCAAAAACCACTCCAACCAACCCGAACACAACGGTAATCATCAGCGTTTCCAAGGATATCATCTTCCTGACAAACCATTTCCTGGCACCTATCGCCCGCATGGTTCCAATCTCACCATATCGCTCAGATACCGAGATAACTAGGGTATTCATGATTATAATGACTGCTACAATGGCAATAATAAATATGAGAATATTAAAGACCAGACTGATGGAATCTGCCATTTGGGCCGACATTCCTGCCCCGTCTATCCACTCATAAGCCCGGGCTGCGATTCCATTATCTATAAAGTAGCTGTTTATCTCTTTTATCACTTTCGATTCACGGCTGCTGTCATCTATTTTTACCAGCAGGTAACTCCATGCGTTCGGGTCTGTTTCATTCAGAAAACTCCTGCCGGATGTATCTCCAAGAATATTGAACCAATCCTTCTCGCTTGAAGTTGTTCCGCTTTCATCCGAGAGATCAATCGCCATAACCAGGGAATCTCCAAACATATCATCGGAGGCTTCACCTCCGTCCCCAAAGAGTTCTTCATCACTCAATTCACCAAGAGATGATTTTTCAGCGTCGGTAAGGTTGATGGCTTCTGCCGTATTTAGCAGCATTCCATTGATCACCCTCAGGTTGTTCTCATCTATAAAACAGACCATTGAGAGATCAAATGAAGCATCACCGTAATCATGAATTCCTTTTACCGTAACTTCACGGATCTTTGTTCCTGAAACCGCATTTACACTGGTAAGAAGGATTGTATCACCTGGCTGTATCTCCCCGCCTGCTGAATCGTTCAGCATCCCGGCAACAGTTGAAGAGAGCACAATACCCTCCTCACCCTCCGCAAGAAATTCTCCATCAATTATGTTTACCCCATTCGGAAAGAGATCCAGATAGGATTGGCTTGAGACACCGAACATCAGCATAAAGCCTTGTCCCAATTCGCCCCATTTGACTGTAGCAGCTCCATTAATCTGACCGGTGGTTCCTGTTACCGCAGGAAGTGATTCAATATATTCCTGCACCAGATTGAAGTCGGGAACCGTTTTCGGAGCCTCTTCCTTCAATCCTTCGGACATGAGCAGCGACGGATCCTCTGCGCTGGTGGGAGCAATGAAAATATTACCCGTGTAATTTTCTATATAATTCTTTTCTATTCCATCTTTTAAGGTATCCATAAAACTGTTCCCCACAACAAGTATGGCGATACCCAGTGTAACCAGGATCCCAATAATGAGGGTCTTTGTCATATGCTGCCGTAAATTTCTAAAAGCTATTTTTATAAGTACGCCGTCCATATGCTATTCCCTGTTCGTTCGAACATTCTTGGTTATGATCCCGTCTTTCAGCCTGATAACATGATCTGCTATACTTACAATTGATTGATCATGCGTTGAGAAGATGAACGTAGTACCTACATCCTGATTCATTTTTTTCATCAACTCTATGATATCTTCACCCGTTGCAGAATCCAGGTTTGCGGTTGGCTCATCTGCCAGAACGATAATTGGTTTTGTTACAAGAGCTCTGGCTATAGCAACACGCTGCCGCTGCCCTCCGGATAGTTCATTCGGCTTGTGGTTTCTCCATTTTTCCAGCCCCACCATCTGAATAAGATAATCGAGCCACTCTTTCCGTTCGCTCTTGGTTCCTTTGGTTTCATTGCTGAGAAGCATTGGAAATTCAATATTTTCAAAGATATTTAGGACTGGAATGAGGTTGAAGCTCTGAAAGATAAATCCCAGTGTCTGATGACGAAGCCGGGTTATATCATTATCGTTCATTCCGCTTGTTTTTGTTCCATCTATGATAACTGTGCCCTTTGTAGGGGTGTCGATACAGCCGATCATGTTGAGGATCGTTGATTTACCTGACCCTGAAGGCCCGGCTATGGAGATAAAATCTCCTTTAGTTATGTCAAAAGACACGCCATTGACTGCACGCACCTCTGTTTTCCCAAGCGGGTAGACTTTATGAACATCTTCTAGTGATATTATCGGATTACTATTCTCCTGCATTAACTTCTCCTCGTAGTACATAATACAGTATTGAATACTGTATTATTGGTTAGATAATAAGTATATGCAGAGATATCGGCAATATATGGGGAATTAATATTTATAACAATTTGTTATTTGGAAGAGGGGTCAGACCCCAAAAGGGGAGGATAAGGGTTTTGGAAGGTTTTTCGGCCTAAAAATGTAATCTGAGTTCCATTTGGTGCACCAAACCAACACTCAGGATGTAAACGATGCCCGAATGGGGTCAGACCCAAATCTCCCGGAAAGGAAGGATTATTCATCCTTACAGGTTCAACTTCTGTCGATGAAGCAAGCATAATGCATTCCGGGACAGGGAGAATTGCACGACTTCAGCTGTTACCAATGAGCCTGTTTGAGTCGAATGAATCAAATGGCTCTATCTCCTTACATGAGCTGATGAGTGATAAGAATTATGATATTGATGGTAGGATATCTGATCTAAGTATTGAAAACCTTGTCTTTGCAGCCTGTAGAGGCGGTTGGCCTTCCAGTCTCAGTAAGAACAGTGACAAGGCAAAACTTTTAGCCGCAAAAGCATATGTTGATTCAATCATTGAAACTGATATATCCACTATAGATAATATAAAAAGAGATCCCGGCAAAGTACATAGTGTTTTGAGATCGTATGCAAGAAACATTGGGACTCTCGCTTCCAATAAGACAATCATTGATAATATCAATGCCAACAACAGTATCTCTCAATCAGCTTTTTATGAATATGTGAATGCATTGAATCGACTTTTTGTGATACATGACATACCTGCATGGAATCCTTCAATACGTTCGAAAACAGCAATTCGCAGTACAACAAAGAAAATATTCATAGACCCATCTATCATAATCGCTTCCCTTCGGTTAAGCCCGGAGGTCTTATTACAGGATTTTCATACATTCGGATTCATATTTGAGAATCTCTGTATTAGAGATTTATCCGTATATGCGATGTCCTCAGGAGGTAGAATCTCTTATTATAACGATCGATCAAATCTTGAGGTTGATGCAGTTCTACACTTGGATGACGGCAGATATGCTCTGATTGAATTCAAACTGGGAAGTACAGGTATCGAAGAAGGAGCATCGCATCTATTGGAAGTTGAACATCTCATCAAGAAAGCGAACAAGCAGAGAAAGGGACTTGGTTTACGGGAGCCAGAAGCATTAATCATCATAACCGGTGGAGAAATTGCCTACACCAGACCGGATGGTGTTAAGATTGTCCCAATCGGTTGTTTGAAGGAATAAAAAACCGGCCTCCAATTCTCTCTTTAAGCGCTAATAGATTCTCTGCAGCTTCATCAACTTGCCGAGATCCAAGCTTTACTTCAATAGCAGCCCAGCGGCTATCACCACTTCGGTCCAATCAGCAAGAACCCACCAAAAGCTTGTAACTCTTCCTGTAGAAGAGAATCCATAATTCGCGGTATGTAGGTTTTCACAATACTCACCTCTACACAAAATATTATCATACAATGTGGGTATTGTCGAAAGATGATAATTTTCCAAATTCCATTCATTGGGTATTCAGTATTCTGTTTTGAGCCAATAATAGCCGGAATCCTCACTGTCTTAAGGAAATACCGGCTTCTCAATTGTATCAAATACATCCAATAAGGTTGTATTTCATGGACGTTATTGATACAAAAATAAGATTTCTAAAGATAAAATTACTGATGCTGAGATTTCAGAAAGTTATTGCGTAATTTTAAAATGTCAGTTTTGGTTATTGAAATTTATTTACTTTGTACTTATATTAGTACTGGATACAGTACGCAAAGGAGTATAGGGATGAATACAATTGCATCTTCAGAAATTAAACGAAGAGGTATTGGAGCCGTAGATGAATTACTGGGAAATGGCCCGGTTCATATTATACGGAACAATACTCCAGATTATGTTGTATTGACTGAAGAGTCATATAAACTGATGATTGATGATCTTATTTCAGCCAGACTTGATGCATCAGATAAGGATATAAAAGAGGGACGAGTAAAATCCGGAACTATTGATGATTTGATGAAGGAAATCGATAGTGTTTAAACTAAGTTGGACTAGTACTTTTGTAAAGACATCAAAGAAATTCTTTAAAAAGTACCCCCAATTAGAATCTTATTTTAAGGATTTATTAACTCAGCTGGAAGAAGATCCCTTTCAACAACAATTAAAATTACACCAGCTGAAAGGTCGCCACAAAGAGAAATATTCTGTTAGTCTAACTTATAGCTATAGAATTGTATTGTATCTAAAAATTGTAAATAGAGAAATAATTCTTCTCGATATTGGTTCTCATGATGATGTTTATTAATAAAAAGAAATAATAGTAACCAGAAAAGGGGTCAGACCCCACCGCTACAGCTTCCTCAGATTCTTAAGCAATTCCTGATCTTTTTCTATAGATTCCTCGATCTCATTATCCTGCAAACCAGTTTTTCGGCGGATAAGTTCTTTCACACGGGGACCGCAAAACTTTCCCTGACATGCACCCATACCGGCACGTGTACGCCGTTTAACAGCATCCAGTGAATCAATCGGGATACCCCGTTCCAAAGCATCTGTAATTGTTGCCTCTGTCACCTGCTCACAACGGCAAACTACTCTTTCCGGATCACCCAGGGGTAAACCAATAGAATCCTTCACCTCAGAAAAGGGCTTCAGAGAGCCTGGTTGAGTGATTGAGGTTCGTGTATTTTGAAAGATGTTCTTTTTTCGTTCCACATACCCTTTATTAAGCATGATATTTCTTACCCGCTCAGCAATGGCAGGGGCACTCGTTAATCCCGGTGAATCGATGCCGGCTGTCTGTATGAACCCTGATAGTGAGGATTCCTCAATAATGAAATCACCTTTGTCTGAGGTTGGCCGTGTTCCGGAAAAAAACCGAATTAAAGAGGAGAGTTTCAGCCCGGGAAGGCTTAGCCTTGCCTGCTCTAAAATTGCCTTCAGTGCAGAATACTCATTATCACTATCCTCTCTGTCGGCAGTATCCTCAGCGTTAGGTCCGATGAGAAGATTTCCCCATGTCGTTGGGCTGACTAAAATCCCCTTACCTTTTTTGGTAGGCGTCTGGAAAATTACAGAGTGCAAACCTTCTGCGGCTCCACGTTTCAGTAAGAGATACTCTCCCTTCCTCGGATTAATCTTAAAATCAGACAAACCTGCCATTTCAGAAATCCGATCTGTATAGAGCCCGGCTGCATTTATAATGACAGATCCGGTAAACACCTGATTTCCTGCATAGACCCGATATCCTTCTGCAAGTTTCTCAATCTGCATGACTTCATGATTAAGTTTGAGCTCCACTCCATTTTGAACACTATTTTCAGCAAATGCTACAGCAGCTTCATACGGGCTGACAATTCCCGCCTCACCGCAGTACAACCCTGATGTGAGCGAAGTGTTCAGTAAAGGCTCTTTACTAAGAATATCACTCTTTGTATGTATATCTAAACTCTTCACCCCGTTCTTCAATCCATTTTCACGTAACTGATTCAGAATCTCTTCCTCTTCTCCAGTAAAGGCAAGAACATATGACCCTATCTGGGAGTAGGGAAAACCAAGCTCTTCAGATAACTGATGATACATCCGGTTCCCCTTTGTCGCCATTTCCCCTTTCAGAGTTCCCCATCTAGCGGCGTATCCACCATGCACAATGCCGCTATTTGCCCGGCTTGCACCTACAGCAACATCTCTCCCTTTTTCAAGCAGCAGAATGGCTCCTTTATAGCTGCTAAGTTCTCTTGCTATGCTGGTTCCAATTATTCCGGCACCAATAATTATTATGTTGAATGTTTTGTTCATATCAAGTTTTCCTCAAAGGGGTCAGACACCTTTTCTCACAGACACCTTTTCTCATTCCGGCCCGCGCCCCCCCTATTTTTTAACAAAGGGCAATGGTTGATTGGCTGTAAGTTTTTTCAGAAAGAGTTCCCACGGCAGACAGAGAATCCCATCAACCTGCAGCTTATCCTTTCCCCGGTACAGCAGTAATTGTTGCGATTCCGGATAATCCTCCCTGAACGCTTTTAGGCCTCCCAAGTCAGATCGTCTTACTTTTGCACTGTTTTTTACTTCAATAGCAGTAAAAATCTCCGAACCGTAGAGAATAAAATCCACTTCAGTTCCTGATTTTGTCCGCCAGTAATAGAGAGAAGTATCGTTCTGTGAATAGTCAATCCAGGCCCTGAGGTGCTGCATTACCAGCCCTTCCAGTACAATTCCCTCAATCTCCGATGGTTTGTCCAGAGGCCCTTTGGGCCGAAGATGGCGATATACTCCTGTATCAAAAAAATAAAACTTCTCATGCCGGATCAACCGGCGCTTAGCTCTTTTAGTAAATACCGGCAGCCGGATAGAGAGCAGCAGGTCCTCTAGAATCCCGATATATCCTGATACCGTTTTTCTCTCAACCTCACACTCTCTGGAAATTTCGGACTGATTCAACACTGACCCCTGAGAGAAACTTATAGTTTCCAGAAAACGGCTGAAGTCACCTAAATTACGAACGTACCCCTCCTGTTGAATTTCTTCCTTCAGATACAAATCTATGTAGGCTCCGAGTTCAGCTTTGGGATAGGGGCTGTTCCATATCAGAGGCAGTAATCCATTTTGCAAAATCTTCTCTTCATCAAACCTATCCCCTAATTCACTTAATAAAAATGGATGACATTTCCGTAGGACAGCCCTGCCGGCCAGTAAATCCACACCACTCCGCTTTAGCTTTCGTGAACTCGATCCGGTAAGTATGAATTGAAGTTCTTTGTTTTCCTCAATCAGGTAGTGCACGAGATTGAGTAAATCGGGAACTTTCTGCACTTCATCTATGATGATGGTGTGTGTATTGGGCGACCCCTTTACCAATTCCTCTAACCGTTCAGGACGAGCCTCAAGCTGCCGCCGAGTATCGGGCTTCAGCAGATCGATATAGAGCGCTTCGGGAAATCTGTTTTTCAGCCAGAGGGATTTACCGGTTCCTCTGGGGCCAAAAAGAAAAAAGCTTTGGGAAAAAGGGAAGGTGGAAAGCTGTCTAAGTATATATTCCATAAATTTATTCTATCACACACGCTGCGTTTTTGGAAGTGTTAATTCCGAAACGGAAGCAAATTTGGAAAGGGTGGTTCCGGAAATGCCCAGGCAACTTTTCCAGACCCCTTTTATTGAAACAGATTTTTGGGCATTAATGTAACACGCTGAACAATGGGTTTAAAATCCATGAGTTCAAGAATTTGAGAATCTATATCAATACCGGGAGCGATTTCTATTAACTCAAGACCAGCAGGAGTCAGCGTAAAAACTGCTCTTTCAGTTATATAGAGAACTTTTTGATTATTTTGGACAGCTTGAGACGCACTGAAAGAGACCTGCTCAAGAGAGGATACAAATTTACGTATTTTCCCCTCTTTTACTATTTTCAATACGCCATCAGAAACTTCCACCTTAAGACCGCCTACAGTAAAGGTTCCACAAAAAATCAATATCTTTGCATTTTGGGATATATTAACAAATCCGCCTACTCCAGCAAGTTTTGTCCCAAATTTTGAAACATTAACATTACCTGTTGCATCAATTTGGGCCGCTCCAAGTGCAGCAAAATCCAGGCCGCCGCCATCATAAAAATCAAACTGTGAAGGAGCATCTATTACAGCCTGCGGATAGAGGGAAGCTCCAAAGCTCCACCCTCCGGCAGGTATACCGCCTATCGGTCCGCTCTCAACCGTCAGGGTAAATTTACTCAATAAATCTTTTTCGGCAGCAACCTGTGCAATTCCTTCCGGCATACCTATTCCAAGATTAACAATGGCATTTTCCGGTACTTCACTGCAGGCTCTGGCACAAATTATTTTTCTTTCATTATTCTCCATAGGTTTAACAGAATTGCTGATTGAGACATCTGTTGGCAGAGCTGAACAATAACCGGGATTATAAGCTTCTCCAAATGTCTGTTGATGTTCCTCCAGACCTGCAACAACTATCTTATCCACCAGAATCCCCGGCACTAATACCTGTTGAGGATTGATGGGTTCATCAAGAAGTTCATTCACCTGTGCGATCACAAGCCCTCCGGAATTGTGCACAGCCTGTGCAATTTGCAGCACTTCGCCGAATATAGCCTCTCTGTTCATAATTAGATTGCCCTGCTGATCAGCTGCTGTTGCCCGGATAAAACCAATATGAATAGGAAATGCTTTATACCAAAGCCATCGTTGTCCATCCAGTACAACAGATTGAACTAACTCTTCAGAAGTTTTGCTATTTAATTTTCCTCCAGCACTCTCTGGACCTCCAGCACTCTCTGGACCTCCAGCACTCTCCGGATCAATAAAAGTACCGATACCTACATGGGTTATAGTTCCAGGTCTTTTTGCTGCAATATCCCGAAACAATTGACATATTACTCCCTGAGGAAAATTGTATGCCTCAATATCACCGTCAACAGCAAGCCTGCCTAGCTTTTGCGCCAGCCCCCAGTGTCCACCTATTACCCTTTTTAATAAGCCTTTATGGGCAAAGTGATTAGCTCCGCGATCGGCTCCATCACCCTGTCCTGCTCCATATACCAGGGTCAGACCCTGCGGCTCGCTTTGTTCCAAAAATCTCTTTTCCAAAGCTGTATTCAGAGCTTCACAAACACCAATGCCCACAAATCCGGATGTAGCTATAGTTTGTCCATCCTGAATCAGGGCAGCAGCCTCTTCTGCGCTGCAAAGTTTATCCTGTATTATCATTGGTTTTCCTCTCTGCTTTTTTGTCTTCCACTTTTTTGAATAAAAACACAAATGAATTTAGCTGGTACACTCCCCAAATTCTGCGTTTTATGTAATATCGCAGAATCAAAATAGAGTGAATCACCCTTCATGAGTTCCAGTACATCAGTGCCAAGGGTAAACTCCATCTCTCCTGATAACATATAGATAAATTCCTGCCCTTCATGATGAAACTCACCGGGAGGATCTCCTGGATTAATAGTAAGTAAAAAAGGTTCAACTAATTTGTCCTTTTTTCCCAGAGACAAACCCTCATAGGTATAGCCAAATTTTGTCCCATCCTGCTCTACAATGCTGCCTTCACCTTTTCTGGTTATTACGTACTGCGGTTCTTCCTTTTCTTCATAGAAAAATTCAGCTATGGGTACTTCCAGGGCTCTTGCTACCCGCATCAACGTTGAGATCGGCGCAGAAACCTTTCCATTTTCGATTTTAGAGAGAGTGCTTTTTGTGAGATCAGCTTCTTTGGCAAGTGCGGTTAAGGTTAACCCTGCCTCGAAGCGGATTTCTCTTATTGTTTGTCCTATTGATTGTTCATTCATGAGAAACATTGTATCACAATAAGAAACACATAGATAGAAAGTTGGTGTTTGATACTGGAAACCCTCTTATGACCTGTGACCGGTTCATGGATTTGGTTAATTCTGTCACTTCCGCCCCAAAAGACTGAGCTTGATGAATTTTCCCGGAGTAATGCCCTCCAACAATTTAAACACCTTGATAAAGTAGGACAGATCCTCAAAACCGCACTCATACCCCGCCTGGGAGACACTCTTCCCCTGTATCAGCTGCTCTTTCGCATGCTCAATCCGGATATGCTTTAAGTAATCCCAATAGCGAAAAGAGGTTCTCTTTTTGAAAAACCGGCAGAAATAGGCTCTTGTATAGCCAAAATGGGAACTCACCATATCCAGAGTCAGACTTTTGGAGTAATTTTCTTCGGTGAAGTTAACAATTCCCTTGATCAAATCATCCTGCAGCCACTGTAAGGAGGAGTGCTCATAATCAATACCCCCCAAAACCTCAAAAACTTCAAGAATAGCGGGTAATACAGATACTGCCGTACTTTTCTCCTCAAGCCTGGTTAACAGAGAATCCAATTTGTCATATTCACGGGCAACCAGCGGCAGTCTTTGAGGTTTCAGTTGTAATGCAGGAAACAAATTTTCCAATTTAAAATAGTGATCCAGGTCAGCCAGAGAGATGTGGACCACAACCATATAACCCGAATTTTTCTGTATATGGTAAGAGTGCAGACGACCCGGAGAGAGCACGACAACTTGATTAGACGAGAGATCCAGAGAAGTATTCCCGACAGTTATGCTGCCGATGATATTGTAGCTGAAATTTATTTCCAGACTATCATGATAATGAAGAAGCACCTCTTCGTTCTGGGTAAAGTACCTTCTGAAAACATGTACGGGTTTATCTCTATTGAGACCCTTTTCCCGCTCTTTCAATAATGCTGATTTTTCCATATCTCTTTTTACTACCTGCTCATGAATATATCAATATATTTATACTATTCGTCAATATATTCATAACAAACTGATCAATATGTGTAATATAATCATAACATCAAAAGGAGTCATAATGAAATTTGAACCGGATTATCAACATATCATCGATGCAGCAATGAACAGGACTCCGTCCCGCATACCTCTCTATGAACACAACATCTCTCCAATCGTAATAGAAAAAATCATAGATCGGGATTTTGCTGAGCTCATTGAGGGCTCTTATACAGATAAAAAGGAGTATTTCCGGATACTTGCACAATTCTGCATTGATCACGGTTATGACGTGCTGCCCTATGAAGGGGGCATAGTCAATATTGTCCAGAAAGGAGCAGCTTTGTGCGGACTCACCGGTTCAATAATAAACGATATGCAGGAGTTGACTAACTATCCCTGGGATGAGATGCCGGAACGATATTTCGCTCTCTATGATGAATCGTTCAGAGCACTTGCTGAGGTCCTGCCGCCCGGAATGAAAGCAATCGGCGGTGTCGGCAATGGTGTTTTTGAAACTGTCCAGGATTTTGTTCCGTTAAAAGAATTGGCATTTCTTCAGTACGATTATCCAGAAGCCTACGAAACGTTATGGGATAAGGTTGGCGAAGCAATGGTTCGTATCTGGAAAATTTTTCTGGATCGATATAGGGAGAGTTTCGCTGTATGCAGATTTGGCGATGATCTGGGTTTTTCCAGCTCCACTCTCATCAATCCTGATGATATACGTAAATTTATTATCCCCCAATACAAGAGAGTTGTTGATTTGGTGCATCAGAACAATAAACCCTTCCTTCTGCATAACTGCGGTGCAATATTTAGTGTAATGGATGATATTATCGACCAAACTGGCATCGATGCCAAACACTCTAATGAAGACAATATTGCGCCCTTCTCCCGCTGGGTGAATGATTATGGAGATAAAATAGGGAATTTCGGCGGTATTGAAATGAATGTACTTTGCCTGAACACTCCTGCTGAAATACAGGAGTATGTGATGAATGTACTGAAGGAGACAGACGGTAAACCCGGAATAGCTATTGGATCAGGAAATCAGATTGCAGATTATATTCCGCCTGAGGGTTTTCTGGCGATGGTTGAGACAGTGAGAAAATTCAGGGGGGAATAGATTGGCTTACTTGACGTAATTTATTTCTGGTCATATACTAGTCACATGCAGACTATTTCAATCTCGGAATTAAAATCTCACTTAAGTGCTGAACTTAAAAAAGTACAAAAAGGCACCCGTATAGTAGTCCTCGATCATAAGCGTCCTGTTGCTGAGTTAATCCCAACAGAAACAGAAGAACTATTTGTCAGGGAAGCGGAAATCCCTTATGTATACAAAACACTTACCTCAATTACAAAGAAGGATCCAGGACTTGAACTGACTGAGGAGCGTTCTGACAGATGGTAGGCTATCTGGATTCATCAGTACTACTGCAGCACATTCTTCTTGGAGATGCTGGAATTAAACAGGTTCTAGCATGCGATCGGGTAATTTCAAGTGAGCTGCTTGAGATAGAGTGCCGCAGAGTCCTGCACCGCTACCGCATGCAGGGAAATCTGGATGATAGCAGCTATATAGAAGCATTAGAACGTTTGGAAAAGGTCATTACGGGAGTTTCCATTCTTATACTTTCTTCGAAGGTGAAAAAAAGAGCATCTGAGGCTTTTCCTATTATTATTAAGACCCTGGATGCCCTTCATTTAGCTTCGGCTCTTATGTTTCAGGCAGCACGTCCAGCAGAATCTCTGTTGATTTTCTCGTATGATGCCGGTATGAACCGCTGTACCAGAGCTCTTGGGCTTACCGCCCCTTTTTCCGTGGAATGAGTGATCGGGCAGCAGATTTCTTTCTAAAATTTAAATATCTATGCTTTCTAAGGAAAACCGCAGGCTGCAGAATCATCAATAGTGATATCGGCAAGATATAATGGTAACCTGAGAACCATCCACGGCATATACAATTCTGTTTGTAACATCTATCCGCCTGGATAATAGTCCAGATAAATTCTCTTTTAGCTTTTCAGGCTTTCCTATTCCTTCAAACGGCGTTCTCAGTATACTCTCAATAATTATATTGATTCTTTTCAGAGTTTTTCTATCCTGAGTCTGCCAATACAGGTAATCTCTCCAGGCATCTTTTGTCCATGCTAAATTATTGGCCATTGATCAATTCATGTTCTTCAATCTGTCCGGCTCTATACTGCTCCAAAGATTTGTTAAGGTGATCTACATTTGCCGGGCTTTTTAATAAATGAACTGTTTCCATCAATCCGTTAAATTGTTCCAACGACATAATTACGGCATCTTCCGAATCTCTGCGGGATATTACGGTATAGTCAGCATCTTCTGCAACCTGATCTAAAACAGCTTTAAAGCGGCTTCTTGCTTCCGTATAATTTATAACTCTCATAAGTAGATTATAGTCTACACAACGATACATGTACAGTAATTTGTACTTGTATTGTTAATGAGAATTGAATATTCATTTTATTACCAGCTTCTTACCCCCTAAATTAACAAAACCACCCAATTAATAGCTGTCAAACAAAGATCGTAATTTCATCTGTGCTTTTAAGGCTTCCAAAGATAAATCCTCTGTTATCACCGCAATCTCTCTGGTTTCACCCGCACCTATATCGAAATAATTATCTGAAAGAACCGCATCCGCTTGCTCAAAATCGATCTCAACAAACAGAGCCGGTTTATCAGCTTTGATAACCAACATGAGTTTATCGCCATCCAACTTCACTTCTCCTGTAAGACCGGGGTTCTGAAGGCTGAGATATTTATAGGGTACAAAATAGTGTGTCTCACGGTATATCTGTCCGGTAGCTGCGGTAAAAACAGACTCAAAACGGCTGTTTCTATCCCGATTATCAGAAAGCGATGGTGAATAATCCCGTTTCAAGATTTCCTGAGAAGAGAATGCATCAACCTTTTCTGATACCGTTCCGGAATCCACAACATCCCCTGATAAATCTACCAGTTTCCATGCCAAAGTACCCGAAACCTGACTCCGGCCTTCATTAGAGAGGTGTACAGAAACCGTTTTCGAGTCCCCGTCGATAGAAAGCAGGACATTATCATAGGCTTTCCTGGCTTTATAATGCAGCGCTTTCCAACGGCCGTAATAATGAAAGGTATCAATACCCGGACATAAGCAAGCTTATGTCTTAGGCTAAGCCCGACTGAATCTATAGATTCAGCTTACCCAGAACCGCTTTGGCGGTTCTATTCCGCTGAAAACTGCTGAACG
>Ga0307988_1001070_pt1 | contig 16516 bp, 15 predicted proteins | sample EllFjometagen183_FD_203166 | JGI IMG/M metagenome (GOLD analysis project Ga0307988, IMG submission 203166) | Marine microbial communities from Ellis Fjord, Antarctic Ocean - #183 | ecosystem: Environmental > Aquatic > Marine > Unclassified | place: Southern Ocean | collected 2014-10-08 | reverse complement strand
TTATTTTATATTGTTTTGACGCTATATAAAATAAGAGATTGAAGATAATTTTAAATATTATAACTGTAGAAAAAACGAAATTAAACTTGCGAGGGGCTCAGCCTCAAATTAAATGAGTTCTGAAATAAACATAAAATATATGGTAAAGATATGCCTTATCAAAGATTATGGGATGAAGAGTCTCTTAATGATAACTGGACCTACTTTAAAAATTTTCCAAAACTTCCGTTATTAATCCTTCATGGAACAAAAGATTCTGAAGTTGGTAGTCACCAAGCATACATATGGAAAGAAAAATTACCGTTTAATGATATTACATTAATTTTAAAGGAGGATGCAAACCATGCATTTGGTATTGGCAGTAACGGAGATATGCAGGATATTGCTTGTAAAGTTAATACATGGCTAAATAAAAAGATATTATCAAAAAAACTAACAAAATGATAAGAGAATTACATATAGATAGATTCGATCTATTATCAGAAATATTTTGTACAAAGGAAACAGACCATCCAGAAATCTCATCTATTATACTAAAAAACAATCCTGGTCAAATTTTTGTTGATGATATAAATAAGCCTAAAACTGCCATTGTTTGACCCTTCATTCATTAAAGGATGTATCAAAAGAAATATCACTCAGCATTGGGAATGTATGTCTAACAACATACCTTCGCGTAAATTAGCAGAATGTTTAGGATTTGAAAAGATCGCTGAATACAATTTACATAGTTTTACTATTTAGACGCTATCTAAAAATGTTAATATTGTTCCTGATGTTTTCAGATAACCTTTAATTAACGTGTGTTAAATGTATCGCAAACTTCCGGCTTGTTAGCAGTCAAGCAGGATCAGACTTCGTCCTCGTCCCGCAAACGCAGGACGGGACTATGCAACCGACAAGAGCTTGAACTACATTACCTAAATAATACGGACTTAATATTTTCCTGCTGTTCATAAAATTCCATAATCAGTCACAAACTTATTATTGACTTATAATACTTCCTAATGCATACTTGCAATTGTTAAAAAATTTTAATATATTCAATTAATATCTAAATATTTATAATTCATATTTAATATAAAATCATATAGAACGGAGATGTATGAAAGGGAAATTTTTTAAAAAGCTCAATCTGGAAGATGAATTTTCTTTTGAAATGACAATAACAGAAACTCATCTTGTCTTATTTACAGGATTAACTGGTGACTTTAACCCTGTGCATACAAATGAAGAATACTGCAAATGCTAAAATTTTAGTAAAATAAATATGAATGCAATCAAATCAATAATTATTTCGGTTGGTGAAATTCTAAAAAAGAGTTATTCTGAGAAAACTGATCATTCTGCAAAAAGAGAAAGATAATCTTTTACAGGTAAAGAAATCAAAACTCAGAAAATATTTAAGAAAAGGACCTAGTATCTGGTCAGACATTAATTTTTGATGTAACAATAGTAAAAGATGCGTCCCGCTTCTTTAGAAAATAACACGACCTGTTTGAAGAAGCGAGACGCATCTTCTACGTAGAATAATGATATTGCTTCATTGAATTAACACTAGTAATTAATAAGAAAGACTAAATGAAAGACTTCTATTACTGTGAAAATATTTCTAAAAAAATAAAAGTTAATGCATCAAAAATGAACGGATTTACCTTACGAAAACTTATTCAGATTATTTATCCAAAATTTAAAAAGTCACTTGAGAAACATACAATAATATCAGCTGCACATACAACAAATAAGCCCTCAATAGCATTGCATGAAAAACTTGGGTTTTATACCATTGAAAAACAAGAAAACAGAATTATTTATGAATGTAGAGGTATTGAATTTGTTAAAAATTTAGAAAAATATATTTAATGTAAAAAAATACAAGGTATAGGGTAAATCGGATGCTGAGTTTAAAAGAAAATCCAACACTTAATAACTTTCAACATTATGTTAAAGAATTAGAAGAAGAGAAAATGGGAAAAAGATGATACAGTTCAAAACAAACAGATTAATAATCAGAGAACATAGAGAATCTGACTTACAGGATTATCATAAATGGATTTCTGATCCTGATGTTATGTCTTATGTAGATTGGGAAACATCAAATCTAGAGGAAACACAGAAAGATTTTACTGAAACATTAAATGAAATAGAAAATCCTGATAGAACTAACTACTTTTTTGCAATCACAGAAAAAGCAACTCAAAATTATGTCGGAGCTATAGGCTTTGCAATAAAAAAGAAACAACATAATGGTGGGATAGCTGAATGCGGTTACTTCCTTTTGACGAAATACTGGAGAAAAGGAATTGCAGTAGAAGCTTTAACAGGATTAATAGAATATGGATTTTCTCAATTAAATATTCATAAAATATCAGCATCCTGCTATAAGGAAAATTTTTCATCAGAACGAGTAATGCAGAAATGCAAATTTATAAAAGAGGGTGAATTAAGAAAAGAACGTTATCATCATAACAAATGGCATAATAGATTATTGTACAGTATTCTTAAAGAAGACTGGGAGAACACAAATAAACATCCGAGCCTAAAAGACCCGGCATTGGTCTCCCCCTGAAAGGGGGTTTTAGCCTTCACTCTTAAAGAGCCAAGGTCAAGTCAAAAATATGCCTTCGACAATAATCCTGTGCCTTCAGCACAGAACATGACTGTCATCAGATACCTGGGGCTTCAGGCTTCGTTCTCGCGTTCGCGAAACTACGCCCCGACAAGAAAGCCACCAGGCTATATTATTTTATCGCTCTGCGATTTTTTACGCGGCGAAGCTGCATAATTATAAAGCCTATGGTTTTAAGCATAGGTAGGTTATAAATAATATTAAGTGCTGTAGGCACAAAATGAGGAAACTTGCATAGCAAGTTTATACGGAATAGTGGCAAAAATAAGTATTGACCACACAACAAGTTTTATTAAATTCTAAGCCTAATTCTTCGCAAGCCGTCAAATCGGCGGAGCCAATTGCCTCTGACCACGTCCAGAGGACGTGGTTTTATAGAATGGAATAAATCCTTGTGCTTCCGTGGCTTTGTGAGAGCAAAAAAACATCAAAATACTGCAGTTTAAGGAGAAAGTAAAATGGCATCAGAATTATGTTTTGTTGAATTCGTTGTTGATCAAATGAAAAATGCCGGTGAGATTAAATATAGAAAAATGTTTGGAGAGTACGCTATTTATTGTAATAACAAAGTGGTAGCTCTTGTATGTGACGATCAATTGTTTATTAAACCAACTAAAGCCGGAAATTTATTTATCGAAAACATAGTTGAAGCACCTCCATACCCAGGAGCAAAATTATATTACCTAATTGACGATAAAGTTGAAGATAGTAATTGGCTTAGTCAGTTAATTAGATTGACAGAGCAAGAGCTACCTAAGCCTAAGCCAAAGGTAAAATAGTTGTTGGTTGTTGGTTGTTGGAGTTCACACTTTAGTGTGTTCTCAAGGTCATGCAGGCAATTGCGGGATTGAACTCCAACAAAAAAGTCATGACTGAATATTAAAATTTTCTTAATTCAATGACATTAAGTTGTTAGTTCTTAGTAAATAATTTAAGACAGGATTATAAAAAATTAAATTATATGAAACAATATTTATCGAACTATTATTTAATAAAACAAAAAACAATGGATTTGCTTCTTGAAGATAAAAATCCATCAGTTCAGTTATACCCTGTCTGACAGAAAATATAGTTTGGATTTTAATTAAATTTGGCTTTAAAGATTAACGAATGAATAAGGCTTTTGATTTTATAAAATCTAGACAGGGTAACAATGGCAGATGAAAACTAATGAGCAGTTACAATGAATGATTTCATACAAATATTGAAGAAAAAGATATGGATAGTAAGTGAATTACGCTCCATTCTCTAATTATTTAAAAGCATTTGGATTCATAAATAAATGTAAGTTAAATTTGATCGTTGATTGACACGAAATATTAGCTACCCTCTATTTCTTTTCCATACGAATCCATGCATCAACAAACTTATCCAAATCCCCATCTAATACGGCACTGGTATTACCGGTTTCCACATTAGTTCGAAGGTCTTTTACCATCTGATAAGGATGTAATACATAAGATCTTATCTGGTGTCCCCAACCCATTTCCGTTTTTACTCCGCTTACATCAGCCGCTTCTTTTCTTTTTTCTTCTTCTCTCAAAGCAAATAGTTTTGCTTTAAGCATTTTCATAGCTTCAGCTTTATTCTTGTGCTGAGACCTTCCTGCCTGACATGCAGAAACAAGTCCTGTTGGGATATGAGTCAATCTTACTGCACTGTCTGTTTTATTAACATGCTGACCACCTGCACCGCTACTTCTGTAAGTATCAATCCTCAAATCTTTTTCATCAATTTCCAAATCATCATCATCACCAATTTCAGGAATAATTTCAATAGAAGCAAATGATGTATGACGCCTGGAGTTACTATCAAATGGGGAAATCCTTACTAAACGGTGTACACCATGTTCAGCCTTACAATACCCGTAGGCAAAATCACCTTTAACAAGCAGAGTAACACTTTTTAAACCAGCTTCATCCCCACCCTGGTAATCTACCATTTCCTCCTGCCACTCTCTTCTTTCAATCCAGCGGGTATACATTCGAAGAAGCATTGAAGCCCAATCACATGATTCAGTTCCCCCTGCCCCGGCATGTATTGATATGTATGCATTATGAGTATCATATTTATCAGATAGGAAGCTCAATAGTTCGGTTTCATCCAAATGTACAGAAAGTTTAGACCACATTTCTTCCACTTCTACCATTATAGATTCATCTTCTTCTTCTATAGCTAACTCGACAAATGCACCAAAATCTTCGTTTTCTTTTAAAAGCAATACATAAGCGTCAATAATCCCTTTTGCAGAACTCAGCTTGGCCATCGCATTTTGAGATTTTTCTCTACTATCCCAAAAATCAGGGGCCAGCATATCTTTTTCTATATCCTGTTTTATCTTACAATTTTCTTCAACTTTCAAATATTTTTCTAAATGTTTTACGCGTATATCAGCATCTGAAGCACATTTTACTATTTCATCCGGTGTCATATTATTCTCCGTTTAGCCAATGAGGGGTGACCCCAATCTCAATTAATAGTAGAGTGGGGAGCAAAATGCTCAGATCCACACCTATAATTATAGTATTAAATTCCATAAAAAATTGATTTATATTCGATAAAATAATATAAACTCCTGCATAATCCAACTCACTTCATATAATCTATCAATATATTTAAAGTATTATTTAGATCGAAAGGCGATGCGATCACTACGCCGCGTTGTACAGTACCCCTACCAGCCAACAATATATAACTGACAACATATTCTTTATATGGGTTCATAGTTCAAAAATTGGTGTCTTCATGTGGGGAAAAAATAAGTAATACGAGTAATTTAATAACTCTAATTCGAAAACTTCACAGTGTGAAGTATATTTAAGATTAAATGAGTTTAAATATCTGAATAAACAGAAAATAAGAATAAACATATGAATAAATTGATTCTCATAACCGGTAATGATTCTCTGGCAATTAACAGTCGTGCTGAAGAAATAATCGATTCTCTAAAAAAAGATGGATTGGAAGATTATTCTCTTGATATAATTCATGGAGATAATGAAAATGTTAAACCAACTAAAATTTTAGAAAATTTAATCATCTCTCTTAATACTCCTCCATTTTTCAGCAGTAACAAAACAATTTGGATTAAACATTTCTCACATTTCAAACTTACCATAGGTAAAGACAAAAAAAACAAAATATTTCAGGAAATATTAAAAGATATTACACAAACAATCGAAAAATATTTTCTTAACAACAACGATATATCACTAATCATTGACGGTCCTGAACTGGATAAAAGAACCGCATTTTATAAATTCTTCACAAAATACGGAAACGTTTGTGCATTAAATAAAATTGACAAGAACAGTAAAAACTATCAAAGTGAACTAAGAAATAAGATAAGAGATATTTTCAGTAAACAGGACATCCAAATAAGCTATGATGCAGTAGAGTTTTTAGCAGAGACAGTTGGAAGTGAAACAGGTAGATTAACCGGAGAAACTGAAAAACTTATCTCATATGTTGGATCAGTTAAAAAAATAACCATCGAAGACTGCCACTCAATCTGCTCAAAGTCACTCGAAATGGCTAATTGGATTTTTGCAGATGCCTTAGCTAATAAAAATCTAAAAAGCTCCTTTAACGCTTTAAATATCATCATCGACAAATTAATTTCTGAAAAGAGTGCAAGTTCAAATCCCGAGCTCTCAATGCTATTTCAGGCAATACGTAAATTTCAGGATTTAATAAAGATTAAATCCGGAGCCGAAGAGCTATCAATACCAATGAGATGTCAATATCAATTATTTAAGTCAAAGATAGATAACAACAAAGAGAATAAAGAAAATAACATTCTGTTTACATACCACCCATACAGAGCTTACAAGCTGTATGAACAGGCTCAAATTTTCAGCGATAAAAAAATAGCAAATATTTTTACGGCATTACTATCAGCAAACAAAGAATTAGTTTCAGGTACTATATCACCAAGAATAACTCTGGAAAACTTAATTCTATCAGTCTGTGCTACATGATTGGCATAAAATCGTTAGAACCGTGTTTTTATTATTATAATAAATGTATATGCTGATATCTTGTAATAATTTTTATTTTATGTTTCATAAACAGCTCTACAGCTTCAATTTTTATCCATATTAATCAAGAAATAAAGTATTTTGAGTACAACTGCTATGGATATATAATAAAAAAACGATTATAATTTTAATATACTGTATGTATTTTTGTTTTCATGAGTTAATATGTCTGAATTCTTGTTGATCAAATAAATGATTGCAAAAAAATAAACAAGTTCGAGTGACAGTATAGTTTTTTATTAATCAAAGTATAATATTCTGTATATGTAATTTATATTTCAATTCTATTTATATATTTTCTAAAACCAGGAAAGTTACTATGAAAGACAATTCAAGGTTTCATTTTGATCATTTGGTAATTGGAAGTGGTGCAGCAGGCCTCTCTTCTGCTCTTAATCTAGCAAAACTAGGATCAGTTGCAGTTGTAACTAAACGTAATATAGATGACACTAATTCGATGCATGCACAGGGCGGAGTAGCATGTGTTGTAGATGATAAAGATTCATACGAAGAACATCTAAAAGACACTCTCATTGCCGGTGGATTCATGTGTAATGAAGAAATTGCAAAAAAAATAATAAAAAACGGTCCGCAATGTATGCGTAATTTAATTGATTACGGTGCTCACTTTACCACGCGTGGAGAAATGGGTGAAAATGACCATGAAAAAGAGTTTCATCTTGGTAAAGAAGGTGGACATCATAAAAGACGTGTGCTACATGCCGGAGACATAACAGGACGTGAAATACAAAGAGCACTTATTGAAGAGTGTACAAAACATCCGAATATACATATTTTTGAAAATTATGCAGCACTTGATTTAATAACTTCATGGCGACTTGGATGGATAGGAGATAATTACTGTCTTGGAGCCTATGTTTATGACATCAAGGAAGCAAATATAAAAACATTTATATCAACAACGACAACACTCGCTACAGGTGGTGCGGGAAAAGCATATCTTTATACCAGCAACCCTGATGTAGCCTGTGGAGCCGGAGTGGCAATGGCTTACAGAGCACATGCCAAGATCAGTAACATGGAATTTTTCCAATTCCATCCAACAATACTTTATCATCCGAAAGTTAACTCTTTCCTTATAAGTGAAGCCGTTAGAGGAGAAGGTGCAGTTTTAAAAATCAAAGATAGAGATGGCAATCTCATAGAATTCATGGACAGTTACCATGAAATGAAAAGTTTGGCTCCTCGTGATGTTGTAGCACGTGCCATTGACCATGAATTAAAAAAGAGCGGACAGGAATGCGTCTATCTCGATATTCGTGATAAAGGTGAAGAGTTTCTTCGACTACGTTTTCCTTGTATATTTGAAGAATGTGAAAAAGTTGGAATTAATATGTCTAAAGATCCAATTCCAGTAGTTCCGGCTGCTCATTACTGCTGTGGTGGAGTCGATACAGACGATAACGGTTTTACAGGAATTAACGGACTTTATGCTGCTGGTGAAACAGCATGTAACGGTTTTCACGGAGCAAACCGTTTAGCAAGTAATAGCTTACTGGAGGCATTAGTTGTTCCTAAAATTGTATCCGATCATATATCTGAAAACTTAAAAAGTTTAATAAAGCATCGGCCCTCCGGAAATATTCCTGACTGGTCAACCGGTGATGCAACAGATTCAGATGAACTTGTAGTTCTTTCTCATAATTGGGATGAAATTCGTAGATTCATGTGGGATTATGTAGGAATTGTAAGAACAGATAAAAGACTTGACAGAGCTAAAGCTAGAATTAGAAATATCAGAAATGAGATCGAAAAATATTATTGGGATTTCCATGTTACCAGAGATCTTATAGAACTTAGAAATATTTCGACAGTAGCTGAGATTATTATTGACTCTGCATTGAAAAGGAAAGAAAGTAGAGGACTTCATTTTAATTCAGATTATCCTGACAGAGACAGTAATTATGATTGTGTTAGAACAGTCATAAGTAATCCACATGCATTTAAACAATATTAAATAAAAAATAAGTATATGACAACTAAGCTTAAAGTAGCACAACATATTACACCAATCATTTACAAACTGCAGGATGCCGGATATGAAACATATCTTGTAGGAGGGGCTATTAGAGATATCATGCTTGGGCGAGAGCCCAAAGATTATGATATTTCTACCTCTGCCACACCGGAGCAGGTAAGAGCTGTATTTGGTAAACGTAGAGCGAGAATTATTGGAAAAAGATTTAAAATAGTTCACCTATATCATGGAAATGAAATAATAGAAATAAGTACATTCAGGTCCATTCCTAAATCAGAATCCCAACCAAAAATGTCAAAAGAAGAAACAGACTCTCAAATTCTGTTAAGGGATAATGAATATGGTACTGCTTATGATGATGCATGGAGAAGAGACTTCAGCGTTAACTCAATTTTCTATAATCCTAAAACAGATAAATTAATTGATCATACAGGTAACGGATTACAAGATATTAAATCAGGGTTAGTCAGAGTTATTGGAGAACCTGAAGTTAGGTTTTCAGAAGATCCGGTAAGAATGCTAAGGGCACTAAAATTAGTTGGTCAATATGAGTTTTCTATGTCAAAAGAAACAGAACAGGCTTTGTATAAATCTCTGCCCAAAATAACTCAATGTTCTATTTCCAGATTAAGCCTGGAACTAGAAAAAATATTAAGATCAGCATATTCTGATAAGATATTAAAAACTTTTCACGATTATGGATTCTTAGAATATTTTCTACCACATGTCAATAAAGAATGGGACAATGTTGCGACTAAAGAAGTTCTTGCACTGCTATCAAATCACTGTAAAAGATTTAAAGAAGAAAAATGTCCGGACTATCTTTCAGGAGTTATGGCATTAATAACAGTTCCTTTTGTCAACCAATATTTCAATGATAACCCTTCTGATTGTTACTGGAAACTATACGCTGGAATAGATAAGGAAATCAAAAGAATTATGAATTATACTTTATATCCTCATTCATTTCCTAAATATATAACCTCTGCTACAATAGATGCAATATTACTGCAACAAAGATTTTATAGCAAAATTAAATCTCCTAAAACTAGAAACCATCCTCATTTTAAAATTGCTCTGGAAGTGTGTATAGATATCAATGAACTGTGGTGGAAAGAAAAGGGCCTAATTAAATACTGGACAAAATTCAAAAACAAAAACAAATAACGTTATAAGAATGAGTGACCTGTTAGCCGTGATGAAACGAAAATATTTATATATTGTAGGGTTTTAAAATTTGATGAGTTTAAATCCAAAAATAAGTAAATAACAAATTTTTTAGTTTCAGGAGAACGCCGATCTTCGATTTTCTTAAGTTTTACCATTGATAAAACTGAATAAAATATGAACAGTCATTATGTAAGATTGACAGCTTGCGTCAAAGTTCGCGACGATAGTCGCGAATTCTCACACTACGAAATAATATTTTAAGTTATTATTTTAGCCTCAGGAGAGCCAATATCTTTAGTCGTAAAGTTCTATCAGGATGAAACATGATTATTTAAAGATTGTGAGATTTGAAGATTGTGAGATTTGAAGATTGTGAGATTTGAAGATTGTGAGATTTGAAGATTGTGAGATTCGAAGATTGTGAGATTTGAAGATTGTGAGATTTGAAGATTGTGAGATTCGAAGATTGTGAGATTTGAAATCTTAAAATCACTAGATCAACAGATCAACAGATCAACAGATCTCCAAATGGTATGTTTCAGAGGAGCGCCGATCTTCGGTATTTTTGAAGTTTTATCAGTAATGAAACTGAATCTCTTTTTTCGTTATCGTTACCGTTGTCCTAGTCGAGATCGATAAAGACCTCGATCAGGATTACGACAACGAAAAAAAGGCAAATAAAAAGACACTCCGTGTCGTTTCAGAGGAGCCATCCCTACCTACAACCGTCAAACAGCAACCAACAACTTTGTTTCAGGAAAGGTAATAAATGAATATTGTTTTGTGTCACTTTCGAGCTGGAGAAACTGATGGAGTTTCTCTTGAGATGGAAAAATGGAAGTTAATACTGGAAAAACTTGGACATAATGTATTTATTCTTGCCGGAAGTTTAGGTAGTTTATCAGAAGGTTCCACCATTACAGAGCTTCAATATACGCATCCTGTTAATCTTAAAATAGTAAAAAATAGTTATGGACCAATAATTGATTATAATAATGAAGATGCCCTAAGTGAAGACATTTCTAACCTTGCAGTTATTATTGAGAAAAAACTAGTTGATTTTATCCATGAAAAAAAAATAAACATTATAGTTCCAAATAATTTCTGGTCTATAGGTGGTGGTTTTTCTGCTACTATAGCAATATACAATGCAATAAAAAAAACAGGAATAGAATGTATAGCTCACCATCACGATTTCTATTGGGAAAGCTGCAGAATCACATATAGATCGTGTCAAACAGTAATTGATATTTTAGATAAATATTTTCCACCAGAAAATATTCCTAACTGTAAGTTGAAACATGTAGTAATAAATAAAATATCTCAAAATGAATTAATTGAATATAAAAATATAAAATCAAACATAGTTCCAAACGTTTTTGATTTCAGTGCACCTTTATGGAAAATTGATAATTATAACTCAGATTTCAGACAGACCTTAGGACTTAAATCCAGTGACATCATAGTTCTTCAAGCTACCAGAATTGTTACAAGAAAAGCTATTGAACTGGCTATTGAGTTCATAAAAGAATTAAATTCTCCCGAAAACATAATCCGTCTACAAAAAAATAAACTTTATAATAATGAGACATTTACAGTTCAAAGCCGTATAGTTTACCTTATTGCAGGTAAAGTTGAATCAGATTCACATTATCTAAAACAACTAATTAAACTTGCAGATCAATGTAATATTAGTATGATATTTACGGGTGATATTATTGAACACTCAAGATGCTTTCAAGGAAAAACTAAGTGCTACTCTTTATGGGATTGCTATGCTAATTCTGACTTCGTTACTTATACCAGTATTCAGGAAGGATGGGGTAATCAGTTTTTAGAAACGATGTTTGCAAAGCTCCCAATACTCATCTATGAATACCCTGTTTTTGAGTCAGAGATAAAACCATATAACTTTAACACAATATCACTTGGAAATACATTTAATACTGACAACAATAATATGGTATATGTCAATAAGAGTATTATCCGTCAAGCTGCTGTTCAGGCTGTCAATTTACTGATAGACAAAGAAAAAAGAAAAAAGATTACAGAAGAAAATTTTACTATTTGCAAAAATAACTTTTCATATGATACATTACATAAAGTTTTACAAAATATTTTCATCAATACCTCAAGAGATAATTAATAATCGCTTTGCTGTACTGCTTTTTTATCTATTAAGCACAGGCTCTAAAATACTAATGATAACAGTGTAAAGTATAGGAACAATATAATGCAAGCTTCAACAGTAAGAGTTCCGACAGTAGCCGGTCAATTTTATGAAAATAATCCTAATAAGCTTATTTCAACTATCAAAGATTTTACTCGAGATTTTGACTCTGATATTATTTTGTCGCCAAATTCAGAAATATTTTCTTTAATAGTACCACATGCAGGTTATGTTTTCTCAGGTAAAACTGCCGCAACTGCAATGTCATTAGCTAAGAATAAAAGATATAAACAAATAGTATTAATCGCCCCTACTCATAATGTCTCATTTACAGGTATTGCACTATCATCTTATGATTCATATAATACCCCAATTGGTAATATAAGTGTAACAAAAAATATTATTGAAAATTTGATTGAAAAGAAATGGTTTAAAATAAATAACAGGGTACATGATATTGAACACTCACTTGAAGTTCAGTTGCCCCTTATTAAACATTACTTCCCCGACACTCCAATCCTACCTTTAATATGCGGAAACGTTGACACTACGCTAGCCAAAGATATAGCAAAAACATTACTGCCACTCTGGAACAATGAAACGCTTTGGATTGTAAGTTCCGACTTTACTCATTATGGACTGCAGTTCAACTATATCCCTTTTAAAAATGACATTCCTGAAAACTTAAAAAAACTTGATGGTGGGGCAATTGAAAAGATATTAAATATTGATTCAGCGAAATTCACTGATTATGTAAGTAGAACAGGAGCTACAATATGTGGAAGAAACCCTATTAATATTATGTTAAACGTTGCAGAAATCTACAAAAGCAAAGGTCATTCATTGCATACAAAACTTATTGATTATACTACTTCAGGGGAATTGACAGGAGATTTTAGACACTGTGTAAGCTATGCTAGTATAATTTTTTATGGGTAGAGGATATACATATTTTGTAAAATCGCATATGTGATAGCCGTTAAATTTCTAGTATGTCACGCTGCTGAACCTCCACTACATGATCCAGCACCAGATCCTCCTGTACAGGCTGATTCTCCAGCATTTGATCCTTCATTACAATCATTTCCAGCAGTATCTCCCCCTGTATCACAACCATCAGGAACTGCTCCATGACTGTCTCCTGTACCACACTCGGCAGGAGGTACAGGATCACCTGAATTTATTGAAGGACCATTCGAACACCCAGCAGGAGGTGCTACATTTCCAGTCCCGGATGTACAGGCGGTGCGTTTTGGCTTTTCCACACATTGTAAAACAGGGATTTGGTAAATTAGTTTATCTTTACTCATATCTAATTTTCCTTCATTAACAGTTATATCTATATAATAATTATAGCCTATTTATCCATATATTGCAACACGTTAAACACCAACATCTTCAATTATTAACAACAGCAATAATGTCGCACATATGCATCAAAAACGAACACTTCTAAAGAAAACAATAATACGATATAAGTGAAAACATCTAAAATGATTGATTTTGTACGATAATTACACATATTCGGTATAACTAGTCTACAAAAAAAGTTTTCTTAAGTTTAATTCAATCATACTTTTAATATATGATAAAATTGGCATATTTCCTGGTTGTAATTATATTAAAGGACATTAATAAATCCTAGAGGCTATAGTTTTAAAATGAATACATACAATAATATACAAATAGGAAGATTTGTTTGTAATTTCATTACTTCGGATAATAACAAATCCAGCTTGGATACTATAAAAAAACTATCTGTAAAAGATTGGAATAAACTTCAACAATTTCTCATAAATAATAAACTTGTTCCACTATTCTATTCAAAATTAATTCAATTAAATCAACATAGTAAAAAAGGCAGTCGTACATTATCACCTAAATACATAACCCAGGATCTTCAGAAGAAATATTTATATTATTCTTCAGAATTCATCAGATATAGACATACACTAAAAACAATCTTAAAAGAATTCAGTACTCATAATATTGATACGATAGTCTTAAAAGGTGCTTTTATCACAGAAAAATATTATGACAATCCAGTACTGCGCCCAATGGATGATATCGATATATTGGTTAAAGATGAAGATATTAAAAAAGCATCTGAAATAATTTTAAAAGAAGGTTATTCTAGCAATAAAACTCATGATCTAAATCATTATCATAAATTCTATAAACATCTTCCAATATTTACGGCAAATGGTAAACCAAGCATAGAACTTCATTTAAAACTTCATGCACCAATGTCCTTTATGAAAACAGGTATTTCCATTGAAGATGTCTGGAGTTTGGCAATACCATCATCTCTATGTGGAGAAAAATGTTTGTGTATGCTGTCAGAAGAATTAATACTACATCTTTGCAGTCATGCTTTAGAAAACAGTTTTAGACAGGAACTTATACATCTTTATGACATTGTTCTAATCATTGAAAGCAGTAAAGTATGCTGGAAATCACTATTTAAAAAAGCTGAAAAATATAAGTTAACAAAAACTGTTTTCAGTACATTATATTGCATTGACAAATACTTTAACCTGGCTATACCAGAATTAATTTTTTCCAAATACAAACCTAATGACTTCGATTTAACATTAGAACTCAATCTAGAGACAAACCTGTTCAGCGATAATTCATTATCAGAGACAAATCTTAACACTCACAAAAAACACAGGGTAATTACTGAAATATTAAGTCAAGCAGAAACAAAAACGGGTTTAGAAAAGATAAAATATTTAATCAATGAATTTTTCTCATATGAAAAACTAGATTTCCACTATAATATCAAATATAAATCTGGTATCATGTATTATTATTATCTTAAAAGATCAATAGATCTATTGAGAAAATATTCAAAAGAATTCATCATTCTATCGTTACTAAAAAATAATATTAAATCTTATTTAATAAAAGAACAATCTAAAATTATTTCATTGGAAAACTGGCTGATCAAGTAAATTCACTTTATAAAATACTCTATATAAGCATCCCCACGTAAATCATCCATAAACATTTTATAATTATTTGCTTTGAGTTCCAAAAGCATATCTTTTTTAATTTGATTTTTAACACTCTTAAATGAATCTTTCACTTCAGGCTTAAGATCTGAAATCCTTAAGAAATAATAACCTTCTGGTACTTTGACAGGTCCAACTATACTGCCAGCTGGCTTCCCATCAGTTACGGCAAAAAAATCTTTCCTTAGTTTTCTATTATCAATCCAACCTATATCACCTTCATTATCAATATTTGGTCCTTCAGAATATAGCAGTACGGAATCATAAAATTCTTTTTCATCATTATTCTTAAAAAGTGCTATCAAGTGACTTGATAGTTTATCAAGTTCATTTTTATGAATACCACTGATGCTTAATTTCAGAACCTGCAATCTTACCTTGGAAGAATAAGTAAATTCATCCATATTATTCAAATAAAAATCATAGATCTCCCTGGGAGTTACAAATGTATCTCGATAACACCTGTCGTTAATCAAGGCATCGACAGCAACATTTTCATAAGCTTTTTTCCTGAAATCTGCCATGTTAGTACCCTGAGAGATTAATAATTTTTCAAATTCTTCTCTATTATTAACTTTAGAAGATTTAATAAGACGATCAAGATTACTTTCTTCAAAATTCTTAGGAAGTGTAAACTTTCTTTCAACAAAATCCTGATAAACAAGCTTTCTTTCAATAACTCTTTCAAGGGTTTTGAATCTCAATTTTTCTATCTCTTTTTCTAATTTCTCATCTCTGTACATATACGGAAGGCGTGATTCTTCCCATCCACATAATTCTAATATGTCTACAACGGTAATTGGTTCTCCATTGACAGTAGCCAATACACCAACCTTTTCATCTTCCACAGCCGACAAAGTTACAAAAGTAAGACTGCAAAAAATAGCACAAAAGAACAATTTCAAGATTAATTTCATTATATTCCTAAGCTAAAATTACTGATATAAATAAAATAGTAAGATAATTAAGTATGTATTAATAACTTTTAAAACTATCGCATCATTTTAAATAATTACAATTATACCAGAGACATTTTTATTTTCGATTTGCTTGTCTACTTAAGCACAACAGTAAACACTGAAATTTGGTTAATTAAATGTAGAGTGTTAGTACAACTATTATTTTTAGCTGTTTTTTTGAGTAGATTTATATATAGTAGGAGGTCTGATATAAATCAGATCATTTATGGAAAAGCCATGAGTATTGTAGTTTTTTTGAAAAAGTAGATCTGCAGGAAAAGCGTCTAGAATAATACATTCACTTTTAATTGATTCAGGTAATATTTCGTCTATATATTTATTTGACAAATAAATAATATGATTAAAACTGGAAAGAACATGGTTTATCTCTTTTTTATCAGCAATAATCATACTGTCTGTATTTTGTAATACACCATTTTTGTTTTCTACACAATAAACAAGTATTTCAGAACGAGAAGCATAATATAAAACGGCCACATTGTCTCCACTTTCAGGATTTGTTTTAGCTGCG
>Ga0307988_1001069_pt1 | contig 16523 bp, 15 predicted proteins | sample EllFjometagen183_FD_203166 | JGI IMG/M metagenome (GOLD analysis project Ga0307988, IMG submission 203166) | Marine microbial communities from Ellis Fjord, Antarctic Ocean - #183 | ecosystem: Environmental > Aquatic > Marine > Unclassified | place: Southern Ocean | collected 2014-10-08 | reverse complement strand
ATGCATCCGGAAATCTCCAATATTTTAAGCAACTGAGGTATTGCTGTAATCTCATTGGACTTTTCTTCGGTTTTGATTTGTCCTAAAACAAAGCCACATTCCGATGCCCAAGCGCTTACCATATGAATCGCTTTTTTATCAGAACTTTTGTCAAATGATCGTCTTAGTGTTTTGCCATCTATTGCGATTGTCTGGCCATCTAACAATTCCTGTATGGCCTGTACCCAATTAATAAAACAGCGTTGAAATTCTTTTGGGTCAAGAAAAGCAAAGACTCTGCCAAAGGTATCATGGGATGGAATCCCAAAGGGGAGTTCCAAAAACCGTTGGAACCATTTTGTTTTGGCTTATCCAAGTCAATCCAGAAACACTTGAAGATCAGAAAAAAGGGTCAGGGCTGGACAGACTCACAAGTTGTATCATCACTGGTATTACTTAACCTGGCAGGCGTTACCTGTGTGGAAGACTTAACCTGAAGGTCACACATAAAAATACTTGGAGCTGATGAGGGGTTTTGTGAGATATCGCGCAAAGCCGAACTTCATGGACTGAAGCGCAAGATCCGATGTGCCATGGGAAGAAGATGGCGTAAAAGGAAAAAAGATCTATGCCATCACCGTCTACAGTATTCAGATATCTATCAAACTTTCATGATCCTGAGCAGGAAAGGATTCATAAAAAAACAATTGAAAAGGCATTTATTCCAGCTCCAAATGAGCATCTGACAGGGTTGGAGCAAATAGACAAAGACATATGTGCTTCTTTAAATTCAGCCAAACCTTGTCATTGGATATGTTGGGTGATCCCCAAAAGTAAGACTCAGATCCGACACAGCAGGTTACCAGCATGATCTTTTGGAATACTGTGAGAAGGCGGAGAATGAACGATTTAGCAGGATTGAATTTGCAATCGGCTGCAATGTTACAAGGGACCTGGCATCCTCCGGATAAATTTATGATACGATGTACACCCAAAATTTATGTGAAAATAATATTTCACAGGATGGCTCCGCCAAAAAAATGGCACTACAAAATATTTCTGGCATGAAAAGTTAAATTTCATCGAAACCTGCCCCCAACCCTAAAAAAGCTCCCCCGATTTTAGCCTGGAGCAGTATAAAAAAAATTAGGCGGTGGATTTGGGTTTACCTTTTGTTGACACACTGTATATATTCAGTGTAACAATATAGTTCAATTAATTAAAAACTCTTATTAAAAGAGTTACTATAGAAGTAGTGTTCAAACGTTCGGCCAAAAATTTGGAGCGCAGTTTGAAATCAGTTGGTATGAAAAAGGTCAAGATATTAATTGCGGAAAACAATGACCTTAGCAGAAAAAATTTGGTGGACTTGTTGTCTGGAAAAGGCTATGAAATTAAGGCTGTCAGTGATGGCCAGGAAGCAATGGAAGTCTTTCCTTATGACAAATATGATCTGGTCATGACAGACCTGAAAATGCCTCGCACCAATGGTATGCAACTGCTTCAATTCATAAAAGAGATTAACCCCGATAATATCGTAATCATTATGACAGGTTACGCCGAAGTGAAAAGCGCTGTTAAAGCCATGAAGATAGGAGCTTTTGATTATATAACAAAGCCTTTGAAAAAAAATCTTGTCGGACTGGTTGTTGAAAGAGCCCTGGCCCATGCAAAACTCAAAGAAGAAAATATCATCCTCCAGAGTCATTTAGAGGAAAATTATGACTTTGGCAAATTGACAGCTTACAGCAATAGTATGAAGGATGTTCTTGAAAAAATCAAAACAGTGGCTTGCTCAGACAGCACTGTTGCTATATATGGCGAAAGCGGAACAGGAAAGGAACTGGTGGCCCGAGCGCTGCATTTCAATAGTGACAGAAAAACCCAGCCGCTTGTTACGGTAAACTGCGGCGCAATTCCTGAAGATCTTCTCGAAAGCGAGTTGTTTGGGCATGAAAAAGGCGCATTTACAGGTGCTATCCGAAGCAGAACAGGACGGTTTGAATTAGCCCAGGGAGGAACAATCTTTCTTGATGAGATAGGCGATATGAGCCCTTCTTTGCAGGTAAAGGTTCTGAGGGCAATACAAGAAAGGCAGTGTGAACGAATTGGAGGCATGAAAACCATAGATTTGGATATAAGAATTATTACCGCGACAAACGTGGATCTGGAAAAAGCCGTGGCAGAAAAAAGATTCAGGGAGGACCTCTTTTATCGCATCAATGTGATACCCATTCATCTTCCACCTCTCAGAGAAAGAAAGGAGGATATACCTGTCCTGATCAATCATTTCCTTAGAACATTTAATAAATCAAAAAACAAAACAACCAAGGGCTTTACTCCCAACTCCATGAATTACCTCACGAAATATCACTGGCCTGGTAATGTAAGAGAATTACAAAATCTTATTGAAATGCTTGTTGTCATGAATGGGTCCGGCAATATAGGATTAAGGGATTTGCCTGAAAAAATAAAACTGAATTCAGAAAGAACCAGAGGAGTCATAAGCGATATTGAGATTCTGGATAACGGCCTGGGTCTGAACGAAACAATCGGTCAAATTGAAAAAGATCTGCTCCAGAAGGCCCTGGTAAAATCGGGGGGGGTAAAAAGCAGGGCGGCAAAGTTATTAAACCTGAACAGAACAACCCTTGTAGAAAAATTGAAAAGATATAACATCAGTTAAAAGCCTATCTTTTATCCAGGACCTCTCTTGTTTTCTTCACCATATCAGCGGACCGATATGGTTTGCTTATAAAACTGGCAGCGCCGATATCAATCATCTCTTTTACCTTTCCGATGGCAGGATAACCAGTGACAATAATAACCTTTATCTCGGAATCGATTCTAAAAAGCTCCTCTAAACACCTGTGGCCACACATGCCGGGCATCCCTACATCCAGGAACACAAGATCAATCTGAGCTCCTTTTCTCTTATAAATATCAATGGCCGCCTCTCCACTTCCAGCCGTGATAGCTTTATAACCATTCCGTTCCAACATCTCGCTCGCTAAATCGAGAACGGACTTTTCATCATCCACTATAAGGATGGTTTCATTGATCGCCAGATAATCATTGGTTTTAATTTTCACTCCATTATCTCTCTTTATTTGTTTCAATTCTCTACAGATCGACTTGTCATACAGTTAGTTTTTCCCTTCACTTTGCTTTCTGTTCCATTCTGTTTATACAAATATCCACAACAAAAGGCCCCTCTTCGATCTCAAATGGAATAATAATACTTGGCCCACCCAGCACATGGGTGATAGAGTGACCCTTGCCGGAGACCACTGTCGGAATTGCCGCCAAAACATTTATGCCAATCAGTTCCAGCTCTTTTCTGGCCGCACCTGAAATAATATTTGTAATCTCACCCACTGCATCCTTAATATCGGCATTGATTTCTTTAATCTCTTCTCCCAGCATATTTGATACAATCTTTAATATAGATTTTTCAGAAAAACTCAGGGCCATTGAGCCGGTTACTGCTCCTGTGAAACCGATTATCCCGGAGACATCACCATTGGCCAAACCATCTCTTTTGATATAGGGTTTACCAGAATTTGGTTCAACAAAGGCCATTGTCTTCAGTACGTTAAGTGTTCCATCTAAAAATGCATTTATAAATCTGGCATCCATCTTTTTCTCCTTCAGACCTTATTAAACGATCGAGTCGGTGAGTTATTGCCAAAGACTAAACAAATTTTTCCCTATTACTCGACGATCATAGTTTCTTACATCTTTGCTATGATTTTTTCAATCTTTTCATTCAGAACGTCAGCAGTAAAAGGTTTTACAATATAATTACTGACACCCGCCCTAACTGCTGCCACAACATTTTCCTGGAGACCTTCCGCCGTAACCATCAGAAACGGTAAACCTTTAAGGCCACTATCCGCCCTCACTGCCTTTAGGAGTTCAAGGCCTGTCATATTGGGCATGTTCCAGTCGGAGATAATAAAGTCCATCTTTTCTGATTTCAACGCCTTCAAAGCTTCCGCACCATCCTCAGCTTCACTAATATTATTATACCCGGCCTGTTTTAAAAGATTTTTAATAACCTTCCTCATTGTGGCAAAATCATCAACCAATAATATCTTCATATTCTTATTAATGTCCATAACCATACTCCTATCTCTTTTTTATACCTCAAATTTCACTCAATTCAAACAACCCTTCCGGGTCCAGTATCAATCCTACATTTCCATCCCCCAGGATAGCTCCGCCGGAAACCCCTTGGCTATTTTTCAAACTTTCGCCAAGACTTTTGATCACCACTTCCTCTTCACCTAAAATCTCATCCACCAGCAGGCACTTGGATTTGTTTTCACTTTCAACCACCACCACTATTGCTTCCCAGGGATTTTTATATTCAGCCTCTATACCGAAGATCTTATACAACCTTATCAAAGGTAAAAGATTGCCCATCACATTTATTGTTTCACCCCTGCCGATTATAATATTATAAGATTCCTCCAAAGGACGCAACAACTGTCTGATCGCGGTGGTAGGAATAATATACCTTTCTTTGCCCACCCTCACAATCATACCACCAATAATGGCCATGGTAAGAGGAAAGCTGAGGGCAAAGGTGGAACCTTTATTAATAACACTATCAATATCTATCTTCCCCCGCAGTTTTTCCACGGCCTGTTTGGCCACATCCATCCCGACTCCCCGACCGGAGATATTGGTTATCTTTGCAGCAGTTGAAAACCCGGGGAGAAAAATCAGTTTAAAAATTTCCTGATCTGAAAAATCCTGTGAATTATCGATAAGTTTTTTTTCGACAGCCTTTTTCAGTATTCCATCCTTATTCAACCCCTTTCCGTCATCCGATATTTCGATTACAACATTACCTCCTCTGTGAAATGCCTTGAGCTGTACCAGGCCCTTTTCAGGTTTACCGGCCTTTATACGCTCCTTGGCAGAATCAATACCATGATCTACTGCATTTCGTACCATATGTACAAGCGGATTATATATCTCCTCCACCATATTTTTGTCTATCTCAGTATCCTCACCTTCCGTGATAACACCAACCTGCTTTCCAGCATCCCTGGACAGGTCCCTGACAAGACGGCACATCCTTTGAAATGTCTGCTTGATAGGCACCATTCTCAAGCATGTAGAGGTTTTCTGGAGTTCCGATGTAATACTGGACAGACGGGCAACATCTCTGTTCAACCTTCTGTTGGCATTTGATAAAATATAGGAATTCTGCCTTATCATAGACTGAGTAATTACCAGTTCACCAACCATATCGATTAAATCATCCAGCTTCTTTATATTGACTCTTATCACAGCAGTCTCTGCAGCCTGCCCTACCTGTTTTCTTAAGGCCTGTGATACCTGCTTCGGAGTAGCACTGCCTTTAGATATCAGGGCTTCCCCAATTTTTTTAGGTGGAATCAATCGACCTGAGGTCTCAAGCGCTTGTTCCAGATTTTCCTCTGTTATAACTCCGTCTTCGACCAATATTGTACCAAGTTTTTTCGCTTCCACAGTATCGGGAACATCCTGTTCAATACTTTCTATCCGCTTTCTCAAGGCAGCCAAATCAATTTCAAGAGGTTCGACAGGCTTGCCTTCCATACCTTCTTGCAATTTAACAATCAGCGCCTTCAGGGCATCTGCTCCATCAAGAACTATATCTATAATCTGGGAACTTACCGATAACTCCTTACTTCTTACTTTGTCCAGAAGGTTTTCCAAACAATGGGCAAGATCACGAATCACCTCTAAATTGAGAAACCCTGCCACTCCCTTGATGGAATGAAACGGTCTGAAAATAGTATTGACACAATCCAGATTTTCAGGCTCCTTCTCAAGAGTCAATAAATTGGCCTCAATCTCATCGATATATTCCAGACCTTCAATGATAAAATCCCTCAGCAGTGACTCATCCTGTATCTCATCAATAATTTCATCTGGTTGCACTTCTTTCGTAGAAGCCTCCACCACCTCTTCCAATACCCGAGCTCCCGTAAGAGAAACAATTGATTCCATAAAACTTTCAATATCACCTTCATAACCACTAGTGTTCTTAAAACTTTCACCGATCTCCTGCATCAGGGTAATTCCTTTTTCAAGGACACTAAAACCTGATTCTTTATCATCAATGTCATCAAGAACTATTTTTTCCAAAAGAGAATTCAAACCACCGACAACTTTCTTCAACTGAAATACATTCTGGCTATCTGCTTCTTTTATCAACTCATCCAGATTGTTAAGAAACTTCCCTGCAGTGATGATATCGATCTCCCTGCCGTCAATAAATAAAAAGTCGGAAACCATGCCCTCAATCAAACTTACCAAAAAACCATATTTTTCCATAATTTACACCATTTTCACTATTTCTTGGGCTATTTTATCCAATGGTACCACCTTATCTGCAGCCCCCAATTTTATTGCCTCGTTCGGCATTCCAAACACGACACATGATTTTTCATCCTGGGCAATTGTTTTAGCACCGGAGCGCTTCATCTCTAAAAGACCTGCTGCACCATCTGATCCCATACCGGTAAGAATAACACCTATCGAATTAGCCCCCGCATATTGGGCGGTCGATTTGAACAGCACGTCAACCGCTGGGCGCTGATGATGAACCACCGGACCATCCTTGATCGCAACATAATACCTGGCCCCACTCCTTCTAAAAATCATATGATAATTACCCGGAGCAATCAACGCCGTCCCGGGATTTACAGAATCATTATTCTGAGCTTCCTTCACTGTGATCTGACAAAGCCCATCCAACCTCTCCGCAAAAGCCGTTGTAAAATTGGCCGGCATGTGTTGCACCACCATTATTCCGGGTGAATTCGGAGGCATTTTGGACAAAACATTTTTTAATGCCTCTGTTCCTCCAGTAGAGGCACCTATTGCAATAACCTTATTGGAAGTCTTTGCAAGAGCTTTCATCCGTTCAGGCTTCAGAGGAGCAGACACTCTATCTAAATTTTTTTTTGTTACCCTCACCCTTGATGCGGCCCTGATCTTTTGAGCGAGTTGGGGGATCATATCTCCGACAGTATAGGAACCTCCAGGTTTACCAATAACCTCCACCGCCCCATTCTCCATAGCCTCTAACGTCAAGCTCCCTCCTTTGGGTGTCAGGGAACTCACCATAATCACGGGCAACGGATAATATTTCATCAGCTTCTTGAGAAAGGTCAAGCCATCCATTCTCGGCATTTCAATATCCAGTGTTACCACATCCGGCTTAATCTTTACAATCTTATCCCTGGCAATAACGGGATCAGGGGCTGTTCCTACCACTTCAATATCGGGAAACTTTGAAAGTTCTTCGGAAAATACCTTCCTCACAATAGCTGAATCATCAACAACAAATACCCTTATTTTTTTCAAGGTTATACTCTCCTATCAGCAACAATTATCACTCCAACTCTTCCTTCATCCAAGTCAAAATCCAACCTGCAAACATTCTTACCCGGCGCCATGTCTCATTCATAGGAATACCAGTCCGCATCCCGCAGCCTTTCAACCTTTAAAACAGCCACCTCATTGGTACTTGTATTAAAAACCACCTTTCTGCCTTTTTCCCCGCCGACATCCTGGGAAGTGATGGATATTCGATTTTTTAATAAAATTTTTCTTGCGATTTCAATGTTTTCACTGCCGATGTCTTTATTGTTTTTTTCAGGGAGATATGCGCCGCCATATAGCTGTGCTTCAAGGTCATTAATGGAGGAATCCTTGGCCAGCATCATTTTGAGAAGGGCGGTTGTGGCAACATTACCGTACAATGCAGTGGTTTTCCCTTTTGTTGTTATATAGGGAAAAACAAAATGATTCATACCGCCGATCCGTTTTTTTCTGTCAAAAACACAGACAGATACCCCGGACCCGATGACGGTGGATATACCGACAGGCCGGTCCGGTACAAGGATGTATCCAGGCTGCATAAAATACTGAGTTATCAAAGAAGTTTCATTGAAATGGATATTCTGGTCCATATTATCCTTTTTGATCCTTTGATAAACTGATGTCTAATCGTTGGAATATCATTTTTTCTGGTAACCGCTCGGTAAAAGTGTTATCAGGGGGTGATCAAGCCCGTTAAGGCTTTCAGACATTCCCACAAAAAAATAGCCGCCCGGCTTTATTGCCCTGCAAAGGTTATCGACAACTTTCTGCCGGGTCGGTGTATCGAAATAAATCATGACGTTTCTGCAGAAAATGATATCAAATGTATCAACCGGAGTGTCTGACAAGAGATTAAATTTTGCAAATGTAACCAATTGTCGAACTGCTGGTTTAATCTTTATATGATTCTGCCACCGGCCGCTTCCATTTTGAAAATACGTGTGCAAAATGGGAACTGGCACATTCTGAACTCTTTCTTTTAAATAAACAGCCCGTCGGCCAAGATTCAGCATGGAATCAGAAACATCAGATGCAAAAATGTTGAATGAAAATGAATTGGCCAGCAATTGAACTGCTATGGAAAATGCTTCTTCTCCGCTGGATGAAGCAGCGCTCCATATTTTTAACGGTTTCTTTTTGTCCAGTGTTTTGATGAGATATTCACAATGCTTGTTTTCCCTGAAAAAAAAAGTATGATTGGTTGTGGTTGCATCTATGAATTCAGTGAATTCCTCCTGATTGCTGGATATCAGAGAAATATATTCTGACACGGAAGAAGTCTTTGTTATCCGCATTCTTTTGGACAATCTGGCTACCAGAAGGCTGTATTTTTTTCCATCAAGGACAATGCCGGTTTCTTTGTAAACTATTCTGGAAAGTTTTTGATGCTGTTTCGGACTGAGTCTGGTTTCAGATACCATTAGATATTTCCGTTTTGCTTAAGTTTACATTGTTTCCAAAAGAGAGATGGCTTTGCCGGCAATACTGTGGATAGCCTGGACATAATCAACAGCACCCACATTAATTGCTTCCTTGGGCATGCCAAACACGACACAAGATTTTTCATCCTGGGCAATATTAACCGCACCTGCCTTTTTCATATCCAGCATTCCTGCAGCACCATCTTTGCCCATACCGGTCAGAATGATGCCAAGGGCATTAGCCCCGGCAAATCTGGCAACAGATTTGAACAGGACATCTACCGCAGGCCGCTGGTAATGAACAAGGGGGCCGGTTTTAACCTCCACATAATATCTGGCACCGCTCCGTTTGAAGACCATATGGAAATTCCCCGGGGCTATCAGGACCTGGCCGTTTACAACCGTATCCCCATCCTGTGCTTCCTTGACCCGCATCTGGCACAGTTCATCCAGTCTCTGGGCAAAGGATGTGGTGAACTGGGCCGGCATGTGCTGGACCACCACAATACCAGGGGTATTGTGCGGCAATCTTGTCAATACATTTTTTATGGCTTCAGTTCCTCCTGTGGATGCACCAATGGCGATGATTTTATTTGTTGTGGATGCAAGGGCCATTGATCCGATGGATGTTAAAGGCTTATTCTCTGATTTCCGGGTGGTCGCAGAAATCATTTTTGCCCCGTAAACCGCCCTGATCTTTTCCGCCAGCTGAAGGCTCATATCCCCCACAGAATACGCAGCACTCGGTTTGGAAATGACTTCAAGGGCACCTATAGAAAGGGCTTCAAGGGCAAGCTTACTTCCTTTGGTCGTTAAAGAGCTGACGATAATGACAGGGAGGGGGTAATGCTGCATCATTTTTTTTAAAAAGGTGATCCCGTCCATGCGGGGCATTTCAATATCAAGGGTGATCACATCCGGTCTAAGCTTGACAATTTTTTCCCGAGCAACATAGGGATCTGGTGCAGTCCCGACAACCACGATTCCTTTCTGTTTAGACAATTGTTCAGAAAAAACCTTTCTTACGACAGCAGAATCATCCACTACAAGAACTTTGATATCATAGGGCATATAACCTCTCCAAGTCTTACAATTAAGCAACTTTTAAGGCAATTGCCATTTTGGATTCAGTGGTCTCAACAATGGTAAACACCTCATTTTCTGAAACTTCTGATGCATTAATCATCTCTGGAATACCCAGTTCAAAAGGAACTTGAGAATTCGTTTTACTTAAGGCATTGCCGCATACCATGTTCAGCATTTCCATCAATGTTCCGGAAAGGTGCTCATCTGTGAGTAATCCCTTGGCTTCACCCATAAAATTTTCAGCCATTTCTGCCACAAGGTTTTTGGGGGCCATTATAATCAAATACCCTGATGAATCACCTGTGAAAGTCAATTGACAGGCAAAATTATACTTGTCTATTCTGCTTTGTGCAAGTGCTAATTCCCGGCCGAATTCAACCGGCAGGAAAAACATGGTTTCCATAACTTCAGAAATCGAAATCTTGATTGCCGTCATCAACATCGTCTTCATAATTTACCTCTCCAAGAATATTGACCAATAAATCTCTAATTTCTTCAGCACTGAACGGTTTGGTGATATACCCTGTCGCACCGCAATCCATAAATTCCTTGATTTTGGATTCATTGCCCGCGGTTGAAATCACAACTACCGGGATATCTTTTGATAGTTCAGCTGATTTTATGGTTTTAATAAATGCAAGTCCGTTCATCACCGGCATATTGTAATCAGTTATAACGATATCAACCCAACTATTTTTCATAATGTCAATTGCTTCCTGCCCGTTGGTAGCCTCAAGCATTTCTGATTTGCCGTAACCCGCTGCCTTCAGCGTTCGCTTGATGACCGACCGCATGGGTAAAGAATCATCCACTATCAATATTGAATATGACATTGTTTTTTCCTTGTAATGTTTCGTTAAACCATATGTAACAGTGTTTCGATTTCCTGTAACTTTTCTAATACATGTTTGGCCACCACGGCCGAATCGGCTTTAGCTCTTTGATCTCTTTCATGAACATTTGAAGGGATGTCATATTTTCACCTCTTTTCCCCCAGAAGTTTTGACATAAATATCGCCTGTCCCGATTTCAAGCCTTACTGTTCGGTTTGTATTTCCTCCAACATCCTGCTTATTGATCATCATATTGTTCTTAAAAAACATCTTTTTAAGCGCCATGTAATTTCTTTTGCCGATATTAAAAAATTCGCTCTGGTCAAGGATTTCTGCGCCTCCTGCAACGTAAACCTTCATTCGTTGCTTCATGGCACCCAAATTATAAGCTTTTTTAAACAGCCTGGGTATCCCGGAATCTGCAAACATATAAGGACTTGCCGCAGCTTTTTCCTTATTGATGGAAGACTCCGGCAGCATATAGTGCAATATCCCTCCCACCTTAACGAAAGGATCGTATATAACGAGTCCGATACAGGAACCAAGGGAATAGGTGATGATCGATTCCCCAGGATTATTGCTCACTTTCATATCGGCAACGCCAACAATCAGCTTCATTTTGAATCCCTTTTATGTTATCAACTTCAAATTTTCCCTTTTGACACAAGGCTAAAAATTCCCTGAATATCGAGAATAAGTCCCACCCGTCCATCGGCAAGGATGGCACCTCCGGAAAGACCTTTTTTACCTTCAAAACTTGTGCCAAGGCTTTTAATGACATATTCGTCTTTGCCAAGGAGCTCATCAATTAACAACGCTCTTTTTTCATCCTTTGACTCGGCCACCACAACTAGACTGTCCCAGACATTTTTTTTCTGTTTGCCGGTGTGATAAATTTCATTCAAACGGATCAAGGGAATCAAACCACCCCGGTCCTTGACCATCTCGCCTCTGCCTTCGACTGTAAAATAATCTTCCCTGCACGGCTTAAACGCCTTTTGAACAGATATCGTGGGAATAACATATCTTTCAGCATCGACCCTTACCAGCATCCCGTCTATAATGGCAAGGGTAAGCGGCAGGCTGATGGTAAATTTTGTCCCTTTATCTTTTGACGAGTCAATATCCAACTGGCCCCTGAATTTTTCAATGCCTGCCTTGACCACATCCATGCCCACACCTCTGCCAGATACATCAGTGATCTCTTTTGCAGTGGAAAAACCCGGCTGCAGGATCAGATCATATATCTGTGCATCGGTAAGTTTTGCATTTTCAGGAATCAGGCCCGTGCTTTCTGCCTTTTCAAGTATCCTTTCCTTATCAAGGCCTTTTCCGTCATCCTCTATTTCAATGACAATATGACCGCCCTTATGATAGGCCCTCAGAATGATAGTTCCTTTGGATGGTTTTCCCTTTTCAAGCAGTTCTGCCTCAGGCTCAATCCCGTGATCGATCGAATTTCTGATCATGTGCACCATGGGCTCATACAAAGCATCCACAACATTCCTGTCAATCTCGGTATCTTCGCCCTTCATGTTCAAGGCAACGTCTTTTCCCGACTTCTGGGAAAGATCTCTTACCAGACGGATCATCTTTGTAAAGGTGGCCTTGATAGGGATCATCCTCATGGACATGGCAATGGTCTGCATATTGGTGACGATCTGGCCCAGGTGGGCCACGCTCTGGGTCAGTAACGGATCGCTTGAGGTTTTCTGTCTGAGCATGGACTGGGCAATCACCAGTTCGCCTGCATAATCCACCAGGTCATCCAGTTTTTGAGTGCTGACCTTGACCTTGACATCCATTTTTTTACCTGAACTTTTTTGAGCTGTTAAGGCTGCCGCAACGTCTTTAGGGCTTGCTTTTTTCTCCTGCACCAGGATTTCACCCAGCTTCTTATCGGACTGGCTCTGCTGGATTTCCAGGGACTGTTCAATGCTTTGCCTGTCTGTCACCCCTTTTCTGACAAGAATCTCACCCAAAGGTTCTTTTTCTCCGTTTACAAGAGCGCTCTGGAGATGATGAAGCTTTTCTTTCAAGGCATCAATATTGATATCATCATCCTGCTGCGTTACCCTGTTTTCAACCCCGTTTTTTACACGGGATATAAGTTTTGTCAAGGTGTCCACGGATTCCAGTATGACATCGGTGGCTGTTCTATTGATTAAATAGTCTCCGCTTCTGGCACCGTCTAAAAGATTTTCCGTGGCATGGGCAAGTTTATTGATTTTTTTAAGAGCTAAAAATCCGGAAACCCCTTTAATGGTATGGAAGGGCCGGAAAATATCGTTGATAATATCCTTGTTAGCCGGGTCCTGCTCCAGATCCATCAGGTTCACTTCAATGGTGTCCAGATTTTCTTCTGCTTCTGATACAAACTCTGTCAGGATTTCCATGTCTTCATCTGAAATGTGTTTTGGTTCTTTTCTTTTTAATTGTTCAAAACGATCTAATATGGGGTCTGTTTCATTCTCAATTGAATTCTTTTCTATGGCAACCAAAGACGGTTCATCTTGATCTGAATCTTGAAACGAGTTTGAAAAATTGGATATCAAAGTTTCCAAAGCTGCTATTTGCTCAGAAATGTTTTCGAAATTATTTCTTATACTGGTATTAATAAGATTCCGAGCCTCTCTGATTTCTTTTGCTTGGGATGTTAAAGACAACCGCAGGCATTGAGAGTGGATATTTTTGAGTATCGGCAGTAAAACAGACAAACTCTTCGGTTCGTGGTTATCTGCCAAAACAAGTTCGCAGGAAAACTTTTCAACTAACTCTTTAATGATTTCATAAGACATGATCGCGCCTTTATTTTTAAACATTTTCCAACATGTTGCTGTTAAACAGTTCTGCTGGGGGGTACAGGGTATAAACCCACAATTCCCTGTACCCGCAACATCAACTGTTAAGTGTTAAAAATCTTTAAAATCATCATCGTCATCAAAGGGAATCACCTGATCCGGCCGGACCTCTTTGGCCTTGCCGGCCAGCAGTTTGTTCTTAGCCTTTGCAATGGATTTGGGCTTGGATGAAATGTTTTTTATGGGATGACGGGTTTTAACAGCACTAGTCTGATTATCCTTTCCGGTCACCAGCATGACAAGGTCGCCTACATAGTCCTTAAGCTGTTCGGCCTGGGCACTCATCTCTTCGGAAGCTGAGGCGGATTCTTCAGCATTGGCAGCATTCTGCTGGACCACCTTGTCCATTTCCGTAATGGCAATGTTCACCTGTTCAATGCCGCTGGACTGTTCTTTGGATGCTGCGGCAATCTCGGAAACAATATCACCGACTTTGGCTGAGCTTTCTGCTACCTTACTAAAGGCATCATTTGTGGTTGAAACCAGCTCAGAACCATCATTCACTTTTTTAACAGTTCCTTCAATAAGAGCAGCCGTATTTTTTGCTGCATCAGCGGCTCTCATAGCAAGGTTTCTGACTTCATCAGCTACAACTGCAAAACCGGCTCCTGCTTCTCCTGCCCTTGCTGCTTCCACTGCTGCATTCAAGGCCAATAGGTTGGTCTGGAAGGCAATTTCATCAATGGTCTTGATTATTTTTGAAGTTTCTTCGCTGGCCTTGGAAATATCTTCCATTGACTGTGTCAACTGGCCCATTGATTGATTTGCCGTGCCAACCACCTTATTGGCATCTTTCATAAGATTGTCAGCCTGGCCTGCATTTTCTGCATTTTTCTTGGTCATGGAAGACATCTCTTCCATGGACGATGAGGTCTCTTCAATGGAGGCTGCCTGCTCGGAAGCCCCTTCTGCCATGGACTGGCTGGAGGAGGATACTTGGCCTGACGCAGATGCCACCTGGGCTGATCCCTCGTTCAGTCCTGCTATAATTCGGTTGACCGGGCCGGTAATGCTTCTGATGATAAAGAATGCAGAGAAAATACCAATCACAAGCGCGATAATCAATCCGATAATCATGGTTGTTGAGGCAGTGGAAAGAGAAGAAACCGCGCCCTTGGCTATCCTGTCCGTGGCCTCCATACCGGCATCAGCAGTTGCTTTACAGGCGTCAATGACTGCCTGACCTGCAATTCCTCTTTTGCTCCCCAAGTCTTGCAGAACAAGCCAGTTCTCAAGAAACTTTGTCATGGCATTTTTATACGAATTACCAGCCGTTTTCACTTCATCGATTCTCTTAAGATCAACAGCATCACGTGTTATTTTAGTTAATTCACCAAAGGCCTTATCCATTTTAGGAAAATTTTTCAGTGCATCTTCAATAATTTTCGGACTACGCATGGCCTGTGATTTAAATGCGCCTATTCGAGCTGAATTACCAAGGTCGATAATGTCATTGACAATGGTAATCTTGGATTGTCTTTCCAGCATATCTGTGGTCAATCTTTCCTGTTGACCGTTTAAAAATTCATCACAGTTTTTTACATAGATACCCGCATTTTTATCCATCTCCCCGCGGAATTTATTCAATATGCCTGCACTGGCCATACTGCCTTTTTTATATTCAGCCAGGAACTGAGTCATGACATTCTGATAATCTTTGGCTGCAGCTTCTGTTAAGTCAATCCGCTCAATATCATCTTTGGCACGGGTTATCTTTCTTAGATTGGAAATATCCCCTGATATGCTGCCAATTGTATTGATGGCTTTTTCCATCAACTCTGGTTGATCAAGAGCTTGGGATTTAAAATTTAAAACCCTTGCGGTAGAACCCGTTTCAACCAGGTTGGTAACAATTTCAATTTTTTCCTGGCGTTCTGCAAGATCAATCTTGAATTTTTCATTCTGATCGGCCAGAAATTCATTACTGTTGGTCATGTATTTTGCTGCAGACGAGTCAAGGGTTTCTCTGTTACCTGCCATTTTGGCGTTTGTATCAACGGTCTGTTGGACAAGCGCCTTGTATTCGTTAACAGCGTTTGTTGCGCTTTGAAGCTGCCCTTTCAATGCTTTAAGATTGGGTGAGTTTGAGTCGAGCACCCGACCTTTTTCCAGCGCTGTCTCAACGGCCTTAATCTCTTTTTGAGCATTTTCATAAAATTTAGTCTCTTCTGTAAATCCATAGCCCCTCATCTCGTACATCATCCGGTTTGCAGCTCCCCTGAGCTCAACCGCCACATCAACTTCAGGAACATATTCGTGTGCCAACATAGTGCTTTGTGCCCCAACTTGGTTCATGTTCCAGATAGCCATTAAGCCCAATGCACTTGCAATAATGATCAGAATTGCAAATCCCAAAGAGATCTTTAATCCTAAACTTAAATTTTTCATCCTAAACTCCTTTTTTGGTTAAATTTAAACGTATAATTTTAAAAAATTGTATAATTAAGGTTATACTTTTTTAATCGCGTTGATTACTTCAGCCGACAGCACCTGATCAATATTCAGAAGAATTTTTACACCCTTTTGTATTTTAGCCATGCCCAGGATATATTCGGTATTCAAATTGGTGCCAAATTTGGGGGTTTCTTCTATCTCATCCTCCCTGATATTGAGCACCTCGGATACGGCATCAACCACAATGCCGATCAGCACGGTGGTGGCATCTGAATCAATCTCCACAACAATAATGCAGGTCCGTTCCGAATAGGGGATGGCTTCCATGTTGAATTTTAACCGAAGATCAATAATGGGAATGACTTTCCCCCGAAGATTGATCACCCCTTTTACAAATTTTGGAGTACGGGGGATGGTGGTAATGGCCATCATCCCGATGATTTCCTTGACCTTGAGTATCCCTATCCCGTATTCTTCCTGGGCCAGGATAAAGGTCAAATATTTGCCTGTTTTAATGGTGATTGCCTTAATGGCAGAGTCCATTGTTTCAACCAATTGCG
>Ga0307988_1001068_pt1 | contig 16551 bp, 15 predicted proteins | sample EllFjometagen183_FD_203166 | JGI IMG/M metagenome (GOLD analysis project Ga0307988, IMG submission 203166) | Marine microbial communities from Ellis Fjord, Antarctic Ocean - #183 | ecosystem: Environmental > Aquatic > Marine > Unclassified | place: Southern Ocean | collected 2014-10-08 | reverse complement strand
AGCAGGAGAGTATCGAATGCGGGTGGGACAAACGCACTCTTGAGAGACATATTCATTCTCAGTATTACGAGCGGATGCTCAGGAGCCAACATCCAAAAGCCATGCTGGAACAGAACAGAAAGGTGGAGCATCCTCGAAATGCAGCAATCGAAACGCTTAAAAATCCATATGTTTTTGAATTTTTGGGGTTACCGGAAATAAGCATTTTGCACGAAACCCAGCTGGAAGGGGCCATCATTACCCATTTGCAGACCTTTCTGCTTGAATTGGGTAAAGGCTTTGCATTTGTTGCAAGGCAGAAACGTATCCGTTTTGACAACACAGACCTCTATGTGGACCTTGTTTTCTACAACTGTATCCTGAAATGTTATCTCTTGATTGATCTCAAAATGGGAGAGATTTCCCATCAGGACGTCGGGCAAATGGACGGCTATGTCCGCTTATTCGATGATCTCCATATTGCGCCTGATGATAATCCCACCATCGGTTTGATACTTTGCACGGAAAAAAACGAAGCCGTCGCCCGGTATTCGGTCTTGAAAGAGCGCAATCAGATATTCGCATCCAAATACATGCTCTATCTGCCAACCGAAGAGGAACTGGCTCGGGAACTGGTTAGAGAACGCAGGCTGATTGAGGACGCTTTTGAGCTGAAAAAAGACGCATAACACCCCAGTTATCCTAGACCCGGAAAGGGGAACCGTGCTGAAAAAATCCGGAAACCATAACAAAACGAAACTCGAGGTATGTTGATGCAGCTATCTTATATTTACCACTCGAATCTCTTCAATTCCACATATTTTGAACGCGTTCTTGCAGACGAGGCCTTTCCCCGTAAACGGGAACTGCCATCGGATGCACAGGATCGTTTGAAAAAGCTGCTCGAACTCTGGCTTTCTGTCCGCCATGAGTTTGTAAAAGATTTACCGGAAAGCAAATATAAACTTATCTCATGTGTTGGATTGCCGCCTTCTCTCGAAATGAAGCCAAAAGCCATTGAAGACAGCGTTGAAAACGAATTCTTACTGCCGCTTTACGAAAAAGTTTTGGGCTTCGCATGTAAAAAACAACAGTCCATGGAGTTGACGGGGCTTTCAAAGGAAATAAAAAATCGAACCAAAAAACCTGATTTTGTCATTTTTTCAGATAAAGAGAAAAAAAAGGCTGCCTTGGACCTTGTTGGTAAAACCAAAAAAGCGGTTTGTGCGCTTTCATTTTGTTCCGGAGCGGATTTTATCGTTGACGCGAAAAAATTTCAAAAAGGGATTGGCGCGGACGAGGAGCGTGGCGCGCCCAAAGAAGGCAGTGCCGCACAGGATATTGAACAGGTTTCCCGTTATCTCCAAGGCTGCGGGAAAAAATGGGGCGTTCTGACCAATGGCAGATGCTGGCGTCTGATGCGGGCAGGTGCCTCCCAGGACCATCTTCGCTTTGACCTTGTGCTGTTTCTTGAGCATATGATTTGGCGCGAGAACCTTTCAGAAAAAGAAAAATCAAAAATTCAGAATCAGATGATCCGGGATGAAGACCTGGCCGTGTTCAATCTCTTTTGGCACCTCTTTGGACCACCTGCCGTGAGCGGCGGTTATCTGGATCTTCTGCTTTCGGAAAGCGTAGCCAATACACGCAGGGTGAAGGATATTCTCCGGGAAAACGCCCATATTGCTGTTCAGGAAATGGCTCAGGGGTTTTGGCAACATCCGGAAAATACTTTTCCTGAAAAGCCCGGACAGGCGCAGCTTGACCATCTCCGTGAACTCTCCTTAATTTTTCTGTATCGTCTTCTGTTTGTACTCAAGGCGGAAGCTCAGGGGCTGTTAAAGTTAAGAGATGATAAGGGAATCGTCACACTGTATTCGAAAGCCCTGGGTACCAAAGCTGTTTTTGAAGGCATCCATGGATTTTCCGTAAGTGAAAGACCACAGATCAGCATCGGATTCGATGCGCTGAAAAGACTGTTTGATGCCGTGAATATCGGAAGTGACCAATATAAGGTTCCCGCATACAACGGCGGCCTGTTTGATCCGGAAAACAACGCGGAGCTGGACAAGATGAAGCTCACCGATGACGTGGTGTATTCGGTCTTAAAACGGTTGATTTACCTGGATGAAGCCGAGCGGGTTCCATATGCCGATCTGGATGTACGGGATTTCGGGGATATTTATGAAGGGCTTTTGGAACAGCGTCTTGTTTTGGAAAAAGTGGGGCAGTCTTATATTCTTTCCCTGCGGAACAAAAAAGGGGAGCGCAAGGCCAGCGGCTCCTATTTTACACCTGACAGTCTTGTGGATCATGTGGTACGCGCCACGATTCTGCCTTTGCTGGAACAATGCGGAAACGATGCCGAGAAAATCCTTGCCCTGAAAGTGCTCGATCCGTCCATGGGAAGCGGCCATTTTTTGGTGAAGATGGTGGATGTGATGGCATGGCACCTTACCTTGAATTGTAAACCTTTGGATAAAACGGTTTTAGATGATAACGGCCCCGAAGAATACGCCTACTGGAAGCGCCAGGTGGTTGAAAACTGCATTTACGGGATCGACTTTAACCCCATGGCCGTGGAACTGGCCAAGGTGGCGCTCTGGCTCCATACGGCAAGCTACGGGCATTCTCTTTCCTTTCTGGATCATCACCTGAAATGTGGAAACAGCCTCGTGGGAGCGTCCCTGACCCGCATTGCCTGGCCGGCCCTGGCGGCAAAAACAACAAGGAAGGGGTCTACCTGGGTGGTTCTGAAAAACGAAGACACCAGTGATGTTCCGACCGGAAATACAAAAAATAAAGCCACCCAAAGAACCAACCAGCAGCTCTTGCTGCCTTTTCCAATTGATACGTCTCTTTTTTCCGGCATTTTGGAAAGCGTCCATGACATTTTGCAGAGATCAAGCAGAACGCCAAGCGACGTGAAGGCCAAACGAACACAGTATCTTAATGAGGTGAATGTCCGCCTGAAAGCCCACCGCATCTTGTGTGATCTATGGTGTACTCAGTGGTTTATTCCAGAACCAGATGATAAAAGCATTGCCGTTTATGAAAGCGCCGAGGGACTCTATACCCACGTCAAAAAAATCTGCGGCATCACGGATCATGGCCAAAGAAGCGAAGCATTGGACAAGGCCATTCAGCATCCTTTCCTGAAACGAGTGTTTGCGGCCCGAAAAGAAGGTTATGGGCCGAAACCGATGCGGTTTTTCCACTGGCAGCTGGAATTTCCGGAAGTGGCCTTTACAGCGCAGGGAGAGCTGAAGGAACATTTCGGGTTTGACGCCATTGTGGGCAATCCGCCATGGGACAAGATCAAGCCCGCGAAGCGTGATTTTTACGGCCCATTCAACGATGAGGTGGCCAACCGCCAGGGCCTTAGCCTTGATGCCCTGATCCGGGACATGGAAGCCGAGCAACCGGGACTTGCCGAAGGGTGGCGGGCCTATGAAACCATGATAAAACAACTGACCTGGTTTCTTGGAAACGCCGGCATTTATAAACATCAAACGGCCCTCGTGGAAGGCAAAAAAACGGGCGGGGACCCGGATCTGTTTAAATATTTTGTGGAGCGATCCTGGCAGGGGGTATCTGAAAAGGGGCGTATCGGCCTGGTGCTTCCAGCCACCATCTGGCAGGGGCAGGGCTGTACCGGTCTGCGCCGCCTTCTGTTTGAAGGGGCGCGTGTGGAAAGCCTTTACACCTTTGAAAACTATCGTAAATGGGCATTTGACATTCATTCCAGCTTCAAATTTACTGCCGTGGTGTTTTCCCACAAAAAACCGAAAAAAAGGCATTCCTTTCCCGCGGCCTTCATGCTGCGGGATACCCAGGTACTGGAAGGAAAAATGCAGGATCGGGTGCTGTCTTTGAACCGGGATTTCATTACCGCCATCAGTCCGGAGAGTCTGGCCCTGATTGACAACCGTTCCAACATGGAAGTGCGGTTGATTGAACGGCTTCATCAGAACTTCCCCGCCCTTGGCAGTGCGGACAGCGGTTGGAACATAACCTATCGACGTGAACTCGATATGGCTAATGACGCCTGGCTGTTCAAAACACGGGAGTGGATGGAATCAAGAGGGTTTACCCGCCTTTGGCCGGAAAAAAATGAGGCGGGGCTGTGGGTTCAGAAGAAGCATCCGGATTCCAAAATTGTTGTATTACCGAAGAATTTGCCCGAGGGCGGTGAATACTGGGTATCGGCGGATGAAAAATGGTATCGGACACGCGGGTATGCGGAACAGAAACAGCATTTCAATGGTAAGGAATGGAGTGTTTTCTACCACCCGGATGACAGTACAAAAAAAGACCGGAAAGGCAATGATCCCAACCGGATTCTGCCTGGTGAAATTTATTCACCGCTTTATGAGGGCCGGATGGTATATATTTTTGACCATTCCCAAAAAAAATATTTACATGGTGAAGGCAGGAAAGCGATTTGGCGCGACTTATCTGTTGTAGAAAAAATTATTCAACCAAGAGTTTTCATTTCGAAAAAGGAAGTGGAGAAAAATAGTCAGATTCGGATTGGTCTTTGCGATATCACTGGGGCGACAAACGAGCGCAGCCTCCTATCATCATTTTTGACTCAAGATGTCTTAGCCGGTCATACTGTGCCATGTTTGCTCACCAAAGAAATAAATCAAACCATATTATTGCTTTGTTTTTTGAATTCATTTTGTACCGATTATCTGATTCGTTTTCGAATAAGTACTCACGCAACCTGGAATTTTCTCTCAGTTCTGCCCCTTCCTGAATCTGGTACAATCCCTTCCGATGTTGCCACAACGTTTTGCAAGTGCGTTACAAAACTCAGCTGCACCACCCCGGAACTTGCGGAAGTATGGAATGCCGTGCATCCCGAAGAACCCTGGACGTATGAGAGTGCAGAGCGCGATTTATGGAAACGGGCCGAACTCCGGGCTGAGATTGATGCCATGGTGGCTGAGTTGTATGGGTTGTCCGTGGAAGAATATGCCATGGTCCTGACCGGTTTCCCCCTTCTGGATCGGAATCAGCCCGCTCTGTCCGGAGATGCCTTTCTCACGGAAGGGGATGAAAAGTCGAAAAAAGGGGTAGAAGGCGAAAGCTGGCTGGAAAAGGAATGGGGCATTTTTGAAATCAAACCGAGAAGCTTCATCACCCGTGATTTTGCACTGCTTACTTACATGAAGCGCAAAACCTATCCGCTGCCCCAGGATCTGGGCGCATGGTTCCGTGATAAGGTAGGTTTAGACCCCGAAGGCCCCCTTTCGCACTTTATGATCGGGACTGTCGTGGATCTGGAGGAACGGGTTGTAACCGCCAAAGAAAAAGGGGCGATTCCCTATCTGCCCACTAGCCGTGGTTAAAGAGGAGGGGAACATTGGATTGGGAATACTTTTTGGATAAATATTGCGGACATCCGGAAAAAACGCTTTTTCATTACACCACTGTTTCGGGTTTTAATGGGATTCTCGGGGATAACTGCCTTCGGACCACGGATACTCGCTATCTGAACGACATGGAGGAATACAGGCACGGGGTAACGCTTTTTCAGGAAGAACTGAAAAATGTGGTAGCGAGAAAACAGGAGCATGACTTTTTGATCAAGCATCCGGAATGTGTTGAGGATCTGTTGAATGTGGAAACCCGGCTCGATGGGAAACATACATATTGTGTTTCTTTTACCGAAAATGGAAATCTCCTCAGCCAGTGGCGGGGTTATGCCAGTAATGGTGGCCACCCGCTTTCCGTGGCGTGTGAGGTTGGATTTCTGGATGTGGCAAAATTGGTTGCATGGGGGGCCGACATTGACGACAAGGGTGAAGAACTGCCGACTCCGTTGATTTTTGCCGCACAGAACGGACATTCTCATATTGTTTCCTGGCTGGTGGAAAACGGAGTGGATATCAATTATCACCATGAAGAGATCGACGCAAACGGGGACTGGGAATGGAGCGGGTCCGCACTGGGAGAGGCCATTAGATATGAACATCTGGATATTGCCGAATACCTGATGGACAAAGGTGCGGAAATAAATGCTCGGATGATATCGACATCTCAGGACCAATACGGCCTTCCGGGCTATATGATTTGCGTGAGTTCATATCCCATCGTCGAATTTATGAAGCAGGAGAATTGCTATCTGTTTAATAAGGCTGTCAAACTGAATGCTCTGGAAAATTTGCCGGAAGAGGATCAGAAATTTTTATTGGAAGAATGCATCTGCAATGGAAGGCGTGATGAAGTTCGCTTGATAGCCAGAAAGCTAACGAAGCTTTTGAATCAGGGAATGGAAACAAAAGAGCAAGTTTGTCTGTTTCCTCTGGAACTTGCCGCAATGCATAAAAACAGCGAAATATTCGTTCTTCTTTTGCAAGAAGGCGCAAGATTGGGGATGCGAAATGAAGATGGAACTTTTATGTATGTGTCGGTAGCCGAAATCTGGCCTGAAAAGGCTGTAGAAATCCTTTCAGCCCTTGCCAAAGAAAATGTGGCTGAGTCTTGATTATTGCCTTACAGAGCCCCCATGGTCCCTGGGGGATTGGGCATTACTACGTCGGAACATTCCAAACCCTGATTTTGAAAATTTTCAACCTGTGCGGTTAACCATTGGCCAAGGTGTGGAAATGGGGGCAACAGGGCAGACACACAGGTCTGCCCCTACGATCCAATCGTTTCGGGGATGCACGTAGGGGCGGACCTGTGTGTCCGCCCTTCTGTTTAGACCTCACCCATAACATGTTTGTATGGCCCGCAAATCCAACCGCACAGGTTGAAAGATTTTGATTATGTAACATTCAATATCTCCTTCACATACATCTTCTATTTTGACGCTTCCTCCTAATTCCTTGCCTTTGGCAAAACCACGGTGAAAACCGATTCGTCTTTTACCTGGACTACGACCGCTTCCGACGTTTCATGGGCTGAGATGGTGATGGTTCCTTCATCCCTTATCGGGCCACGGCGGCAGCGCGACTTCGCGAACCCGTGACGATTTTGGTGGTAATTCGATCCGGATTGAATCCCGAGATGATCAGGGCGCCTCTCGCTTCATCAAACACCCCATTTATCTCCACTCTTCTCTCATTCACATATTCCGGATTATCACTTCGGATCACATGGATGAGTCTTGCTGCGTAATCGGACCCCCCCCCAATACCTTACCCACATAATCCACGGCCCTCGTGGCGTTGTCCGAGCCGTCCAGGGCCAGCAGTATCGATCCAGTTTGGGGATTTTTCCCCAACACAAGATCTTTCAGGTTGCTCATCCAATTTTTGACTAACATGGCTATCCATCCTGTTTAATGTTCAAAGAATTTTTAATTAAATGAAATCGCTAGACATCCAAAAAGCAGGATTCGCCCTTTTTCCTTCTAAATAGTCGTTTCATTCCAGTTCTCCGGTTTTATGCTTGAAGATGTTGACGAGGGTACGGTTTTCAAACTTCAGAGATTCCTTCAGATCCTTTAATGAATAATTGAGCAGTTTTTTCGTTCCACTCAAAGACGAGGTCGGTTGCCGTGCGAAATATTGGGCTTTTTTTAGAGCAGCATATTCCAATGCCTCACAGGGGACCACCTCGTTCACAAGGCCCAGTTCCAAGGCTTCATGAGCATTAATGGTTTTATTGGACAACAGTATTTCGCAAGCCTTGCTGTGTCCCAGCCTTTTCTCAAGAAAGTATGCCCCGCCTCCCTTGGGAACCAGACCCAGGTCCAGGTAGGGCTTGTGAATGACGGTATCGTCCGCGACCATCCTATAGTCGCAGGCAAGGGCAACATGGAAGTCCTGTGAAATCATTTCTCCATAGCCGACGCTGATGAAAAACTGATTCGATTCTACAATTTCCATAATAAATTGGTCGTAAGCTGTAACCATGCGCCATAACGCATTTTTATCAATTTTCCCCTTCATAATGAGATCATAAAAATCAGCATATTCCTTACACGGGCGTCTACCCGGCTGGTCTTTCATTACAACAATCTTCACCGCATTACTTTTTGACACCCCATGAAGATAATCAAATAAAGGCGTTTTGGTGCTCCAATGGGTCACCGGAACAAGCCTTTTTCTTTTAAAGGTGAGCATCACGATGTTATCGACCTTTTTTGCAGTGAAAAACTCATTTTCTTGGTTCAGATCTTGTTGCTTCATCCTGAAACGCCTCTTTAAAACACGGGGTTTAACAAACAATGATTCGCTTTCCATGTTCAAATCTGCACTAAACATGCCATTTCATGAGATGCTGCAAATAATCTATTCAGCAGGGTTGGTGATAAAGGATCCTTCGAACAAACCACCAAAATTTAGAAGAATTTCGAAACGTCCATCTAAAATTTTCGAATTATGAAAATATCCGGGAAAATGGAAATCCTGGGATGCATTTCGGATCGGCCGACACTTGGTAACAAAAATTTTACAAGCGGCAAAATTACCTGACACGCCGGACATATGAAATGAATAAGATCCGATGACCGCATGAAAGGCAATCACGGGATTTTCATCTGTTCAATTGAAGTCCCCTTACTGTCGGCGATTTCGGCAAGGGTGTTATCGGGATTGCTCAATTTGAAGCCGGCCTTCCTGAGTTCTGCCATGGCCCGGTCCAGTGGGATGCGCTGTTTTTTACAAAAGGTCTTGAGGCTAACCAGTTCAGCGTGGCCGAAAGGTGGTTCCAATTCAGGCGAAGTCACCCAGGAATTTTTAATGGTCTCACATAAGTCGGTTACGTAGCTTAGAGGGGGTAAGGACCAGAAACCACTTACTACGATCCAGAGAAATATGAAACAGCTGATCAGCAGTTCACGCTTGTAGCGAAACGCGGTTTCAATCTTTCCGCCGAGGTACTTCATCAGAGGTTTCCAATTATAATAGAGATGGAATCCACCGGCCACGATGAACAAAAGGCCGGAGAGAATGTGTATATTGCCCCACTGGTCTTTTTGTAAGCCCAAGAATTCCCATTTGGTCCAGTAAGCCACCCGACCGTGAGGCTCTATGTATAGGATTATCCCAGTGAACAATAGCAGGATGAAACTCACCAGTGAAGATAATGAAGTAAATGCCCGACCGCTCCAGTTGCTGTTTCTCATTTATGTGCCGCTCCTTTCAGGTCGGCTTTGAACGACCCGAACATCGAATTAAATTCCGCACCCCAAACCAGGCCGCTTCTCTTTACATTTTGTGGATTGAAAGTCGATAACCTGCTAAAATTATTCCGTAACGGCCAAATCTTTTGAAATCGTCATATAGAAGGTTGCCCCTCGGTTTGTTTCAGGATCTATCCACACGCGTCCGCCATGCCTTTCCGCCACTTCCTTGACAATGGCCAACCCCAAACCGGATCCCGATATTCCTTTGGAACTCCCGTTTCTTTGAAAACGCTCAAAGATCTTCTCCCGGTCTTTTTCTTTGATACCATTGCCGTCGTCACTGAATGAAAAAACATGGCATTCGGGCCGCTTTACCGGTGAAACCCTCATTGATATGCACTTTTTCAAGACCTGCTATCTCTATTCCCTGATGCGCTGCAAGAGACAAGGATTTCTCATCCTCATCCATGAGATAGATTCTTCCGAATTTCAGTGAAAAATGTTCCAGCACCATGGAAAGGGCGCCTTCCAGAAGTGCTTCAGGTTCCATGGGGATCGCCAGAAAGTTGCTCATGTCAATCAAAAAGGAAAGTGCCCTGTTTCTTTTTTTCAGCTTCGGTTCGCTAAATTTTATGGATACGTATTTTTTATCTTGCAGCATAAAATAACCTCAGATTTATCCGTGCGCTTCAATTTCGCAGATGCCCTCCCTGGGCTGTATGTGATAGAAGCACAAACTATGCCACCCATCCATTTTACATAATGATTTTAATAAAGGCAGATCGTATGGTAGGGTTTGGGCGAATAGATCCCGCTGATCACTTTCCTGTAACCGTTGTTGAGTTTTTCAAACCCCATTTTTGGGATGATGTTGGTTGTAAAATCCGTGTTGTCTCCTGAAATATCCTCTAACAGCCTGCCTTCTTTGACGACTCTCTTATAGAGCCTGGTGCCTCGAGGCGCATTCAATATCCCCACCATGGCCGTTATAATGCCGCTTTTTTAGAGATGAATTTCAGGGCATGCTTGAAACTCCAGAAAGTGTCAGGATAATTGGGGTATACCAGAAGAGCTTTCATGTGTGCGCCGCCTTTCATTTTGATCTCATACATAAACAAAAGTTCACCAGCGCCACTTCCTTCGGCGTCTGGTGCAACGACTATTTGGGCGTGTCTGAGATGGACCCCATGCTTACGAAAGACTAGCGCACCGTCATTTAATAACAGTAACACATAATTTCATAGGCTCCACCCTTTCGGTCCTCGGTTCGAGATTCGAGTGGTAATATGCCTCCTCCGGCGCGTTTCCAAAGAGGATGGTCACAAAGTTGTAATCGTTTGCCCAGGGCCTCTCTGCGGTTAGCTGTACTCCGGGTGGTCCGCAGCCTCCCGCTGCTTTCGCTTCTTGTGTTTGTAGAATGTGGTGTAACAAATGCCGACAGAGATGCAGGACAGGCTGAGGTAGAAACCGAAACGATCTGGTAGGATAGAGGGATAAAACAGTTGGAAGGCGTTGAACGCTGTCGGGACAAGAAGCAGCATTCCCCAGAAAATGGCGATGAACCGGCATCCGCGAATCAGCCCTTCATCGTACCATCGCTCCGGCGGCAAGTCGGCTCGCGCATATTGGAGGGTGAAGGGCTTGCCTGCCAGCACCGTGAACCAGATAACGCCATCCAGGAACCCATTTGCGAGGATTCCCATGTGTTTGGCCAACCAAATCCATTTGAATCCGTAGAGTGAGATGGTGCAGAAAAGAAAAAACCCCAGGGTGGCCCACTGCAAGATGAAACCCTTGCGCAGCCCTTTCCAAGCAAAAACAATGGAGGCAGCCAAGCATACGACAACAGCTCTTCGCAAAGGGCCCCATCCATCGGTTGGCAAAAAAAGAAACAGAATCCAAGGCAAAAATCCAAGGATGAATCGGGCGAACTCAAGCAATTCACCAATCATTTAGAACCTCCTTGTTTGTTTCCAACACCCAACAAGTAATTATACAGGTCGGGATATCATTATCACAGCCATAATATTATACGTACCAAAATGCGATGTGTTTGTCAGAAAACCAGATATGAACCGGTACAAATGTATTGAGAATAGCCCATAAGACTGGTTTTTGTCAAAACCTGTGAAACATTGATTATTGAAAAGCATTTGGCCCTGAAAGATATGTGAAATATCAAATTGATACCTGGGGACGCGGAGACAATGCGTTTGGAGCACCGCCCGCACGGCTACGTCCTGTAGCGGTGTGGGGACATCGCGCATGCTGTCGTCGATCACGGCGAGCGGCTCGCCGCCTTCAAGAACTGGAGCATTCCGGCAAGCAGGAATCGAGTTACTGCAATTTGGCAAGTCCGTTCCGGGCTTTTCTCATCGATCATCGCCACTGCACGCGTCCACCCGGCTGATGCGTTGAAAATCTGTTTGACAGTGAAATTTATTGGCGTATGATCTGTCATCTGGAAAAAATTTGGTAATTCTGAATAGCTCGTCCACAAGAATGATAGGAAACATATTAAAATGGAAATACAGCGATGTTTTGAAACCCTTGAACTTCAGCAGGATGCTTCCATCCAAGACGTACGGCAAGCCTACAAGGATCTGGTTAATATCTGGCACCCTGACCGTGTTGGCGATAATCCCAGACTGAAGAAAAAAGCTGAAGAGAAACTGAAAGACATCAACATTGCCTATGAGGAACTCAATTCTTTTTTGTCCTCACGACAAAAAATCCCTCCCGCAGTTCAAAAAACTTCCCATGAACGGCCAAAACCCGAAGTATTTTCCTCCGCTGATCACGTCCGAACGGAAACAAAGAAAGCCCAAAAACCCAATGTGGAAATTCAACCCAAGTCCAATTTTTTTTCGAGCTTGTGGACGTTCCTTTCCAAAGTCCTGGACGTCTTAAACGCCGCCCAAGGATCTTCAGATAAACCCATGCGCACCCGGACCAAGCCATTTGAGCCGACCGGAGAACAGAGGCAAGGCAGGGGGATAGGAAAAGGTGTGGGGAGGGGGAAAGGCATGAGAGGAGGTGGAAGAGGAGGACGACGGCGTTAACACTGCAATAAAAAATCTGAAGTTTTGCTTGCATAGACCGCGAAAACCGAACTGCTTCTAACCCTGTCCCTTGGCCGGGTCATCCGATCAATTCGATAAAGTGTTTTTGAAATGTCTTCTCTCTCAGATTGGGCATTTTTCCTTTCAGTTGAAATATGGAAATCACGTTGCCCTCATCTTTTTTTTTCGTTTTAATGGGCATAATTTTCCCTTGTCCGATTTCAGCGCTGACAAGGTGCGATGCCACTACCGCCAAACCCATATCCTGCATAATCCCTTCGATTACCGCCTGAACGCTGTCCACAATCAATTTCAAGCGAAGATTAACGGCTGTTCGTTCAAAATGATGTCGAAACCAGCTTTGGAGAGCGAAGGCTTCTTCCTGATAGGCGATAAAATCCTTTTGGTGAAGGTTTAGAAAGGAATGATCGCCCTGGATGTGGTTGTTATAGTATGCGTTTGAACAGGCAAGAACCATCACCTCTTGAAAGACCGTGGCGACCTTTTCAAGATTCAGGCGCTCATAGGTTCCGGCCTTGGTGGAAAACATATCCACAAAACCGAAGTCAAGCGTCCCCTTGCTCACCATGGGCAGGAGCACGGAGGGATTGCCCAGCTTCAGGTGGAACACAACATCGGGGTGTTCGGCCTGGTATGAAGCAATAATTCTTGGAAAATATTTCTTTCCGAATTCAACGGGTGCACCGATTTTTAAGAGCCCGGCAGGTTTTTTTTGGCTCTCGTGAATATTTAAAATTCCCTGATCCAAATTTTGAAAAAAAGGTTTAAGGAAGTCAAAAAGTCTTTTTCCTTCAGCTGTGGGAACCAGGCGTTTCGGTAAACGGGTGAAAAGCGGCGCATTGATTTCATGCTCCAGTTTTTGCAATTGCTGACTCACGGCGGATCGGGAGACAGCCAGCTCTTTTGCGGCACCAACGGTGCTTTTTTGCAAAAATACGAAGTAAAATACGCGAAGGCGGTTTAAATCTATTTGCGTTAGCATTGCTTACCCATACAGTTAATTTTAATCGCTTTACTAACCTTAAATTATCATATAATTTTAAATAAAATCAACCACAATTCAATCGGGAGGATTGATCATGGCGATCAAGACGGAACAGAAATATCGAGAGCGTATGGACAAACTCAGGCCGAAACTCTTTTTCGGCGGCAAACGGGTTCTAAACCTGAACGATCATCCGGTCAGCAGAGGGGTCATTGATGCCACCGCTCGGGTCTACCAATTAACCGTGGACCCTCAATATGCCGGCATCATGACGGCCAAATCCCATTTGACCGGCGAACCCATCAGCCGGGCCCTGCACATTCATCAAAGCAAGGAAGATCTTTTTAAGCGTCTGGAGATGGCGCGTTTGAGCAGTCAGAAGCTGGGAACCTGCAACTATCGCTGCCCCGGGAATGAGATGCTTCCCTCCCTGGCGGCCACCACCTGGGAAATGGACCGGGACAAGGGCACCGAGTATCACCAGCGCTTCAACGACTATATGCGCCATGCACAGGAAAACGACCTGGTGGTGAGCGGATCAGTGACGGACCCGAAAGGGGATCGCAGCAAAAGGCCCCTTGAACAGGACCCGGATTTTTATGTACATGTGGTGGAAAAAAAGGCCGACGGCATTATAGTAAACGGCGCCAAACAGCATGCCACAGGGGCCTATGCCGCCGATGAAACCTTGGTGTTGCCAGGCATTTCTTCAAAACCCGGAGAAGAAGATTATGCCCTGGCATTTGTCATTCCTAACGGGAGTCCAGGAATTACCTATATCGGGCAGTATAATCCTTTCAGCGTGGAACGGGAATATGAAGCGAATCCCAAAAATTTGGGAAATCCCCTCTACGGCCAGCGCGAAACCTGCCTTATTGTTTTTGATCATGTGTTCGTTCCTTGGGAACGGGTGTTCATGTGCGGTGAAACCGAGTACACTCAGAAATTTATCACCCGTTTTGCCAAAACCCATCGCATGAATTGTGGAGGTGCATGCAAGGTGGGTTTCATGGATTTGATTATTGGGGCCACAAAGTTGATGGCTGAATACAACGGTTTGTCGGAAGCCTCCCATATAGCGCAAAAAATAACCCGCATGCTACAGCTCAATGACACATCTCTAGCCTGCGCCACCGCCGCTGCCTACTTTGGCAAGGAAGAGCCGGAGGGTTCCGGTGTGTTCATGCCCGATGAGACCATGGGCAACATCGCCAAACTGAACACCAATGACGGCTTCTGGGAAGTAATGGCCCTTGCGGGCGATATTGCAGGCGGCCTTCCCGCTACCATGCCCAGTGAAAAGGAACTGGAAAACCCTGAAACCATGGACTATGTGGCCAAATATCTCAGGGCGGTTGCTCCTGCCGATGAGCGAATGCGTATTGCGCGATTCCTCCAGAACTGGGTGGCAGGGCTTCACGGTCTCGGTACCTACCAGGGTTCCGGTCCCAACCAAAGTCAATATGTGGCCTTGTACAGGATCGCTGATTTAGAAGGCAAAAAAAAGATGGCCTTGGATTTGGCAAACGCCATTTCTTAGGGACTCTGGCCAACCATAGCGGTTAGGTGATAAGGCTTTGTTACGCTGATGACCTGGAAAACATTGAACGACAGTTTGAGGTGTATGACGTCCTCTATGCTTGGTGTCGGTTGCATGTGACCCAGAGCAAATCATAAAAGGTGCTAAAATATGTCGCAAACAAGAAGACAAGCAAAAACGATGACGACTCTGGTTGTGGTATTCATATTGGCCACTATCCTTGGATGCAAAGAAGTCCAAGCCCCGCCGGCCACTGGTCACGAATCTTCAACAGGCAAAGTGGGTAACGCATCCTGGGACTTCGACGACCTTCTTGTTGGCAAACTTCCTGCTGGATGGAAGGTTGAAGCCACCAATCCGAAAGGCTCCCTGGCGAGCTGGGAGGTTATCAAAGACGCAACGGCGTCTTCCGGCGAACATGTCCTTGCCATGACCAACCCTAACCACAAATTTGGCAGGACCTTCAACCTCTGTTGGACCGATACGGTCTCCTTCTTTGACGGTGAAATCGAAGTCCGGTTCAAGGCTGTCAAAGGAGAAGAAGACCAGGGTGGAGGGGTGATATGGCGGGTACAGGATAAGGATAACTACTACATTGCCCGTTTTAATCCCCTGGAGGATAACTTTTGCATTTACTATGTTTTTGACGGCGCCCGTAAAATCTTGGCAGACGCCAAAATTGCTTTGCCTGCCGGGAAGTGGCACACACTCAAGATCGCTCAGCACGGGAACCACTTTGAAGGGTACCTTAATGGGAAGAAACTTCTCGATGGCACAAACAATCGTTTTATGAAACCCGGCGGGGTGGGGTTATGGACCAAGGCCGACGCCGTTACATCCTTTGAGGATTTCTCGGTGGAACCGCTCAAGAACAATGACGCCAAAGAGGAGACTCCCAAATGAAAAAGCTGGCTTACCCCCTGGTAGCAATCTGTGTGGTAATAGCCGGAATGCTCATTTGGCGTGTTGTTAAAACACCCGATAATGCCAGAGTCGTTATTGTTTACGTCTCCGAGGACCAGGTCTTTTCAGAACCCATACTGAGTGATTTCGAGAAAGAGACCGGTATAAAGGTCAAGGCGGTTTACGATACCGAGGAGGCCAAAAGCACGGGGGTCATGAACCGTCTCATTGCGGAAAAAGATAATCCCAGGGCCGATGTATACTGGGCAAATGAGCCGATCCGGGCGGAAATCCTCAAACAAAAGGGAATTTCGGCTGCTTATTTTTCCCCGAATGCAAAGGATATCCCGGCTGTGTTCAAAGATCCGGAAGGGTACTGGACCGGTTTTTCCGCCAGGGCAAGGGTTCTCGTTGTAAACAACAGGGTAAAAGATAAGCCGGAAACGATTCTGGCCTATACGGATCCCCACTGGAAAGGGAAATCGGTTATCGCCAACCCGCTTTTTGGGACTACGACCGCCGAAATAGCGGCCCTGTTTACAATCTGGGGTGATGAGCGGGCAAGAGAATTCATGGCGGAAATGAAGCATAACCGCATCGCAATTGCCACCAGCAACGGCGAAAGTACGGATTTCGTCGCCGCAAGACAGTTTGATTTCAGTCTGGTTGACAGCGATGACGCCGTCAACCGCATGAGACAGGGACAACCCATCGCAATGATTTATCCAGACCAGGGAGAAAACGACATCGGGTGCTTTATTGTACCCAATGCAACCGTACTTATCAGAGGCGCGCCAAATCCGGGGGCGGCCAAGAGGCTCATTGATTATCTGCTTTCAGGGGAAACCGAACGAAAGCTGGCCTTTGCCGATTGCGCTCAGATCCCCCTGCATCCGGGAGTTCAAACGCCGCCTGAACTGAAATCCATCAAAAGCATCAAAGTCATGCGAGTGAACTACGCTAAGGTTGCGAAAAA
>Ga0307988_1001067_pt1 | contig 16558 bp, 12 predicted proteins | sample EllFjometagen183_FD_203166 | JGI IMG/M metagenome (GOLD analysis project Ga0307988, IMG submission 203166) | Marine microbial communities from Ellis Fjord, Antarctic Ocean - #183 | ecosystem: Environmental > Aquatic > Marine > Unclassified | place: Southern Ocean | collected 2014-10-08 | reverse complement strand
TCAGTAGTAGCAAGAATTCCGGCATTACAGTGTGTAAGTATATTTGTCTTATCTTTTAAAATAGAAAGTGCGTATTCACCGATTGCCCTATTGGCAATAACATCTCTTTGATGAATTTTAGTTGCTTCTGCTAGTAAATCCCACTTAAAAAGAATTGGATCCTTTTTCTTAATTGCGGCTGCTTTAATATTCATCAAATCAACTGCCCACTCTAGATTAACTGCTGTAGGACGTGCTTGTTTTAATAAATCACCGTCTATTTTCATTTTTTTAAGAATATCTTCACAACAATCACTTTGGCATTCATTTGCTGAAATAACCATACCATAGGCTGCAGTTACACCAATTGCCGGCGCACCTCTTACAACCATATTTTTTATTGCATCATGAACATTCTTAACTTTATCAATATAAATATATTCTGTAGTATTTGGTAATAATCGTTGATCTAATAAAATCAACTTTCCCTCTTCAAACCTAATTGGAGTTATTTTAGCCATAAGTCCTCCTGATATTATTTTTCCTGCAAATAAAATCTATAACATTTTTGCCTGTAATCCTTTATTATTAAATAAAACTTTAACATTGTTTTGATAGTATTCTGACGTCTGTCTGCCTGTAAGAACACTCATGTCTGCAAAAACCGGATTTACTAAAGTTACATTTTTCATCGAATTAACTATTTCGTAAATTTCAAAATTATCAGGCGAATTAAATATAACAGATACAGGCATAAATTCATTAGGCACATGACGTGCCATAGATTCATAACTGACAGGTAAATTTTCTAGAATTACTTTATCACAATTCCCAAAAATATATGATGCAAAAAGAACTGGTATAGAGGCAATCCCCTTTCCCGCACATTTTATAGTTTTATATTCACCAGATTGTTTTAAATAATTTAGAATTGATAAAATTTCCATTGTTCTCTGAGCTGTTATGCTTGATCCTAGTACAATTGCAAGATAACTGAACAGTCTGTCAGATCTACTCCAACTTGCTAAATCGTAATATCCTGCTTCCATACTCAATTCACCAATACCAGTAATATCAACACTAAGTATTGTACTTTCTATTTCCTGAATTTCTCTTTTTAAAAATGCAGCTCTTTGTGAAAGGAACCCATCATTTTCCATATTAATCCATTTATCTTTATTATCTGCATATAGAATAATTTCATCTGAACTATGTTCATCACGCTTCAAAAGAAGTCCGGGCACTTCAGTATTCTCATTAATAGAAAATTTAATACCTGCCATGGTATGAACCCAAATCAACCCGGACTCAAATACTTTTAGAGTTTTTTGAGGCAATATATTTTTATCTATGTCAAGATATGATGCCAGAGTATCCGGATCTGGTAGTTTTCTTTTTGATGCATTTTTAAACATATCAAGATTTGCTGTATACATTGATGATTTATCTATAGCGCCGCATAATAATTGCTCGGGTAACGGATATTCAATATTATCTTTTGTATAATGATAAAAATCTTTCGATCTTATAATGCCTTTTAAATGTCTGTCAAAAAAGCCTGCGACCTCATTAATCATTGGAACAGAATAAGCATGACCTGAATCAGGATCTACGTAAATTTCTGCTTCATCACTTCCATATAAGGAATATATTTTCTTTGTAATCTCCATAGTATTTTCTGCGAGGCGATAATCAAAAACTTCGTCATTTTTTCCACTGCACAATAACATAGGAACAGGTGAAGAAAGTGCCAGCATTGTGCTGTATTTTATACCGTTTTTCCAATGAGCATATCCCTTTCCCTCGCAGCAAAATGTATATCGGTCAACTAAAGTTAATCCAACTTCATCAGAAATACAACAAACAGGTGCTATGCATGTCAGTCGATTATCTAAAATATTTGTGTGAAATGTAGTAGTTCCTCCTCCGGATATTCCAGTCATTGCAAATCCACAGGTCTGATTAACATCATCTCTTGTTTCTAGAAAATCCATGCAACGAATTGCATCTAGAACAAAAAATGTCTGAGACCAAAACCCTGACAAATACCCTCTTACTCCATCTTCAAAATGATTATTGCCATCTTCATCTCCCGGATGATGTTCGCCCTGCATTCCGGGTGGATCAAATGAGACTGCTATATATCCACTTTGGGCAATAAGCTGTGCAGAACCAGTATAGTTAGGGAATTTTTTCGAACTATGTCCTGTGGCACAAACAACTCCCGGATATACACCTTCTTCTTTAGGAAGATAAACCGAAGCATTTACATACCAGCCCGGATATGATTCAAAGATATGATTTTCAATTCTATAATTTTTATATTCATACTTAGATACTAATTCTGATTTAACTGGTGGTCTTTCTTGAAACATATAAGCAGGATATGCATCTTTATATGATGTAATAAGATTTTTTCTTTCTTTTTCCCATGATTTTAAATCACTGATATTAATCATCCTATTATCAATATCAGCTAATGATTCAATCCCACATTTCACTAGATAGTCAGAGTAATTTTTACCTGCGTTATAATCAAGTACTTTCATTTATTTTTCCTTTTATAAATCTTTCAACCATTCTGAATATCCTGAATCCGAAGGCATTCTCCAATCTCCTCTTGGCGAGAGACTGACACTTCCTACTTTTGGCCCATCAGGTATACACGATCGTTTAAATTGCTGTGTAAAAAATCTTTTAATAAATATCTTAAGCCATTTTGTTATCTCTTCGTTATCATATTTTCCCTCAAAAGCTATTTCTGCTAAAAATCTTATTTTCACAGGTTCATATCCGCAGCGAATCATATTGTACAAGAAGAAATCATGTAATTCATATGGGCCTACAATTTCTTCAGTTATTTGAGATATCTCACCATTTTTTGGTGGAAGTAATTCAGGTGATACAGGAGTATCCATAATATCTCTTAATATAGCAGCTGTGGTTTCATTGTTCTCAAATTCCGCAGCATAATCTATAAGATAACGAACCAGGGTTTTTGGCACAGAGCAGTTTACCCCATACATTGACATATGGTCTCCGTTATATGTAGCCCAGCCAAGAGCAAGTTCACTAAGATCCCCGGTACCAATAACAAGTCCTCGTTCTTTACCTGCTATATCAAACAATATTCTTGTTCGCTCACGAGCTTGAACGTTTTCAAATGTTAAGTCATGAACATTCTCATCATGACCAATGCTTTTAAAATGATGTCTGCAAGATTCTGTTATGTCTATTTCTTTAAAATTAGCTCCTAACGCTTCTATTAATTTCACTGCATTTCCATAAGTACGTCTTGTTGTTCCGAATCCAGGCATTGTTACACCGGTGACAGTGCTATTATCCAGACCCAGTTTAGCGCATGCTTTTACTGCAACCAACAATGCTAATGTTGAGTCAAGACCACCTGATATACCAATAACGGACCTGTGAATACCTGTATGAAGCATACGCTTTGCCAACCCGGTTGATTGAATTTCAAAAATTTCCCTGCATCTCATTTCTCTTCGGTTTTCATCACTTGGAACAAATGGATGAGGATCAACTTTTCTGTGAAGTTTCTTAATTTCTATATCATTAAGAATATAAGGAACATTTCTAAAATCCCCAAAAGTTCCAATTCCATTAAAAACATTATTTTTACTTCTGTCATGGCTTATTAGTCCGGTATCAATTTCTGCAATAACAGATTGTCCTTCAAAGCTAAAACGTTCGCTTTCGGTAAGAATTTTTCCATTTTGAGCAATAAGGGCATGCCCTCCGTAAACAAGATCTGTTGTAGATTCACCGGAAGACGCAGAAACATAAATATATCCGCATATACATCGAGCTGACTGTTGTTCAATTAACTTCTTTCTATACTCACATTTTCCGACTATATCGTTACTTGCTGACAAGTTGAATATCAGATGTGCACCCGCTTGACAATACGATGTACTCGGAGGAGATGCTGCCCATAAATCCTCACATATCTCAATAGCAAATGAACATTCCTGAGTTTCTCCTGCAGTAAAAATTAAGTCTGTTCCAAACGGCACTATCATTCCGGCTAATTCAATTTCAGTAGAAAGTCCTTTTCCTGAGGCAAACCATCTTTTTTCATAATACTCTGAATAATTTGGGATATAAGATTTTGGGACAACACCCAAAACTTTTCCTGATTGAATAACGACAGCGCAGTTAAAGAGCTTTCCATTAAAAACAATCGGCATTCCAACCATAGCAATAACGCTGGTGTATTTTGTACCTTTCAAAATTTCAACTAAAGAAGAAACAGCATTTTTCTGAAGAGTTTTTTGAAAAAACAAATCTGCACAAGTATAACCCGTAATACATAGTTCTGGGAAAACCAGAAACTGTACTTCATTGTCATAATGCCGTATTGCATCTGTAATATGTCTACTATTAATACCGCAGTCGGCTACTTCTACAGGAAGAGATACTCCTGCCACTCTGACAAAACCATAATTCATAACACACCTCGAAGATATTTTACCATATACAGATTATTCAAGCACTTCTCCAAGCACTCTTAAAAAGTTATCACCGGCAATATTCATAACATCTTGCTCAGAATAATTAAGTTGTAGAAGACTCTCAAGAACATCTCTCAGCGCTTCTGGTCCTGATAATGCAGATCTTTCTTTGTCTATACCATCAAAATCGCAACCAAATCCTACATGTTGAGGCCCCGTTAAAGCACAAATATATTCTATATGTTTAATAACATCAACAAGTCCGGCTTTACAGTTATCATTTAAAAAACAGGAAAACATATTTATACCAGCTACACCTCCGGATTGCGAAAGCGCATTAATCATTTTATCATTTAGATTCCGTTTATGACTGCAAAGCTTTCTTACATTTGAGTGAGTTGCTACAAAAGGTTTTTCATATTTATAAGCCAGATTTTTTATGTCCCAAAATCCTTTATCTGTTATATGAGAAACATCAAGAAGTATACCCATTTTCATTGCTTTTTCTACCAGCTCATATCCTTTTTTAGAAAGTCCTGAATTAGATTTCCCAGCAACTCCTCCGCTGAATTCATTATCAGGATTCCATGTCAGAGACATGCACCTGACACCTTCTTGGTAGAGGTCGTCAAGCATATCTACATTACCTTCCATAAAGTATAAGCCTTCAAGCGATAAAAGTGATTTTATACCCTTTTTTTCGAGATCATCTTTCTTTAAAACCTTATGCATCTTATATTCAGCTGTTATTTGATGGAACGATTCAATCATTGCTTTAACATCGGTTTTTTGTTTTGACATGGGATTTGAGGGTGATTCAAATACTGCGAAAAATTGCAGGAATCCCTCTGAACTACTATTTCTTAATTTTTCATAATCAATTTGAAGTGTATTTTTACTAAACGCTTCATTTTTTATCAGCATTCCATGTAGTGTATCGCAATGAGTATCAACTATATACATAAATAATTTCCATTCTTATTCTATTTGATAAAGCTTCTCTTAATTGTGAATTTTAAACATCATACAAATTTCATATATTTATGAACCACAAAATTCAATAACATTTTCTAGCACTTCATCATTATTTAATTCATTTATACATTCATGCCGTGCGTTTTCGTATATTTTGGTGTTTATTTTTAAAAGCCCTGAGCTTTTTAATCTTTCTCCTAAAGCTAACGGTCCTTTGCCAAAATTGCCCACAGGGTCCTTTCCTCCTGCAAAAATAAAAATCGGTAAATCATTAGGAATTGCTGAAATTAAATTTTCTTTATAGATAGATGAAAGTCCACTCAGAAAGCTCTTAAAAAGACCGACTGAAGAAATAAAACCACAATATGGATCATCAACATATTTATCCACTTCTTTTTCATCTTTAGAAAGCCAGTCAAAATTAGTACGATTTGGTTTGAAATGACCGTTGAAACTTCCAAAGGACATTGAATCCAGCAACTTACTTTTATGAGTAGATCCTTTTAAAGCAGATTGAATTGATGCAACAATTTTCCCTGCTACCAAAAGAGCAGAAGGCTGCATATCATTTGTACCGGATAAAATACAACCTTTAATTTTATGACCATATTTTTCTATATAACCTAATGATATAAACGAACCCATACTATGCCCCAATAAAATTATTGGTTTTTTATATTTTTCTATAAGTTGTTCAATTCCCTTGTTAACAGTTTCAATGCAAAAATCAAACCCATTTTTCGGCCATTCTCCACATTTGTCCGGTTCGCCAGCTGTTTTTCCATGTCCCGGTAGATCAACTGCTGCACATCCATAACCATTTTCTTTAAGACTTTTACCAAGCTTCACATAACGAGCAGAATGTTCAGCAAGACCATGTACAATAAAAATTATTGCCAAATCAGTTTCATCTATATTTTCATAGTAAGAAACATCAATACCCATAAAATTCCGGATATCTTCTTTAAAAAAGTTGTCACTCATTTTGTCATCTCCCAATTTTTTTCTATATTATATGGTGCTATATCTTCATATATCACACATAGATCATGTAATGCCCTTGAACAACATGTATAAAATAACTTGCGATCTTTATCTTCGCTAAAATGTTCCTGATTTGTATCAATTACGATTACAGCATCAAATTCAAGTCCCTTCGCAAGGTAAGACGGCAATACTACTGCGCCCATTGAAAATGAAATATCTGACTTTCTTAGAATCCCAATAGTTTTATCATCTAACTCGGCATAAAGCTTCTCAGCAGATGCAGCTGTTTTTGTAATAATTGCTATTGATGTATTCCCATTGTTCTTGAAAAAATCTAATTGTTTTTTTACATCAACTGATATCTCTCCAGAAGATTTTATAACTTTTGGTTCATCACCGTTTCTATCAACATATTCATATCCTATTCCTCTTCCAAGAAGAGCATAACAGAATTTTGTAATCTGTCGCGTAGATCTATAACTCTTTTCAAGTTTAACCGTATAAGATTCACCCATCACTGAACTTTTTAAATCTCCGCTGTCTGTAAGATGATTAATCGCCTGATTCGCATCACCAAGCAGTGTCATAGGAACTTTTTTAAACAACATAGAGAAAACTATCATTTCGATATGTGAATAGTCCTGTACTTCATCTATAATCAAATGTTTTATTTCTGTAAACTCTCTGGTGTATCCCATAAGAAGTTTTAATAACATTACAGGAGCAATATCTTCATAATGAATTGTGTTTATATCAAGGTTTTTTCTGAATTGCACCGCATGACTTTGTCTATTAGTATGTAATAAAAATTTATAATAAATTTCAAATGGGTCTGGATGTGTAAGTCGGTAGGAAGCTCTTCTTAATTCTTCAACTGTACTTTTGGCAAAGTATGCGGCTTTTTTACCTTCATTATGATCATTCTTAGCTGTTTCAACATAGTTTTTTCGGATTTTTCGAGTAACATTTATTAGTCGTTTTTCAAGTAAAGTGTAAATTTTTTCAAGTCTAGTTGAGATATTATGCATGCTGTAATCTTGATAAAACAATGTCTTAAGTTCCCATTCAGTAGCAAGAGCATTCCCATTTGTTTCAATATCAGTGAAAATAAAGCCAGTATCTTTTTGATACTTAACAAATCCATATAATTCTTTGGCGTATTCAGCACTGCTTTTTTCTCTTATAGATTCTTTGTCAACTCTTGAAGTATTATTCAAAATACTTTCCATTTGGGTATATTTATCCATAAATCTATATTTCCGGCCAAGGTAAGCAAGGGCAAGACTCATGAAAGTTGACATCTGCATATTTTCTTCGCCAAGCTCAGGAAGAACATCTGATATATAATCATTGAAAATATCATTTGGTGAATAAACCATTATATTGCGAGCTTTCATTTTATCTCGATATCTATACATTAACCAAGCAGCTCTATGCAGAGCTATTGAAGTTTTACCACTTCCGGCTGGTCCGTCAACAAAAACTATTTTATGGTTTTCATCCCTAATCGCTTTATTCTGCTCTTTTTGAATACTAGACACAATTGTCCCCATGCGGCTATTTTTACTTTCACTTAATATGCTTTGTAAAATTTCATCTTCAATAATAATTGAAGAATTAAACATTGACTCAATTTCATCACGAAATATTTTATACTGTCTTTTAAGTAAGATTTCTCCATCAATTTTGCCTGATGGACTTATGAAACTCGCTTCACCCGTTTCACACTCATAGAACATGCTACTGACAGCAGCTCTCCAGTCATAAATCAATAATTCAGTACCGTCACCTTCAAGAGTTGAAGTGCCGATATATATCATGTCAATATCATCATAATCAGTTTCTTTGAAATCAATTCGACCGAAATATGCACATTTCTGAAGCAGGTACATTTTTTTGAGCTGAAGCATTATGTTATCGTGACGCATAATGTTAGACTGGACACCATCTAGCAAAGATAAATTTTCAACAATATCATCAAAATCATAATGATGACTTTTTCCGGTCTTCCACATTTCCTTATTTGCGTTTTTAATTTCAGACAGACTGTTTTGAAATTTTGCTTCTAGCACCTCAATATTAACGGTAATGATATCATACAGTTTCTTAAGCCTATTTTTCTCAGTTGTCCATTGTTCACTGGATAATGCCATAAATCCTCCAAAGAATAAAATGCCCTAAAATACCTCTAGTCCATTTATATTATTTTACACCTTAATTATTATTATGTCTTTATTAATTTTTATACAGCCGTATAACCTAGTTCAAATGCCATTTTATTCATTTCAAGAAACCTAGCTGGAACAGTATTTTCAAGAGCTTTCAACCATAAGTTTTTATCTTCTTTCATAACAGCTGCCATAACTCCTATTAGAACAACATTTACAGCTTTATATGTACCAGCTTTTTTGGCAAGAGTTAAAGCATCAAGCGATATACTATTTTCAACCATATTATCAATTTTTTCTGTCAATTTCTGTGGATATTTAGCTGCCCCGATAATAACCGGCATAGGATTTACTTTCTGCTTATTTGATATTATTGTTCCTGATGGTTTTAAATAAGAAATCCAGCGGGCAGCTTCAAGTTCCTCAAATGCAAGGATAACATCTGCTCCAGCTTTTTCGACAATCGGCGAAAAAACCTTTGAGCCATATTTAACATAAGTAACAACACTTCCACCACGCTGAGCCATTCCATGAACTTCAGACATTTTTACATCAAACCCCTGAGATATCAGAGCGCTTCCGATTATTCTGCTTGCCAATAGTGTTCCCTGTCCGCCAACTCCCACTATCATAATTGATTTAGTCTTAAACACTGCAGTCCTCCTTTACACTCATAGCTCCGAATTTGCAAACATTCTCACATAAGCCACATCCTACACACTGAGTTTCGTCAATAGTTATTTTCCCGTCAACATCAGATATTGCAGGACATCCGATTTTCATACATTGCATACAACGTTTGCATTTATCATAGTCTACTTCAGAACATCCGGAATACTTAACAGATTTAAGTAAAGCACAAGGACGCTGAACAATTATAATTGATGGCTCTTCAACATTAGTTTCTTCTCTAAGCACTTTAATAGTATTATCAACATCAAATGGATCTATTACTGTTACACGTTCAAAACCAATTGCATATGCTAGTTTTTGCAAATCAACTTGCTTTGTAGGTAAGCCTTTTATAGTAAATCCATTTACAGGATTATTCTGATGTCCTGTCATGCCTGTTATTGAATTATCCAAAATAAGCACTGTACTGATTCCTTTATTATAGACAATATCAACAAGACCGGTCATTCCTGAGTGAGTGAATGTGGAGTCACCCATGATACCAATAACTTTTTTAGAAAATTCATTGCCTCTAGCCTTATTAAAGCCATGAGCCGCTGTAAATCCTGCGCCCATACATATGCATGTATCCAGTGCATTCAAAGGAGGTAGTGCTCCAAGGGTGTAACAACCTATATCACCTGTAACTATTAATTTTAATTTGTTAACTGAGTAGAAAAGGCCTCTGTGAGGACATCCATTACACATTACAGGAGGACGAACAGGCAGTATCTCATCATTAAGAGAATATGTTCCGATTTTAGTTCCAAGTAATTTTTCGCCAAGTAAATCAGCGCTGTATTCACCACAAAGAGGAAGTTTATTTTTACCCGTCACCTGAATACCAAGAACCTTACAATGCTCCTCAATAATGGGATCAAGTTCCTCAATAACAATTATTTTGTGAACTTTAGATGCAAATTCAAGAATCATTTGGTCAGGAAGCGGATAAGGCATACCTATTTTCAAAAACGATGCTTCAGGAAAAACTTCTTTTGCATACTGGTATGCTATACCACTGGATATAATACCTATAGAATGGTCTTTAATTTCCATTGTATTAATTCCACTCACATTTGAATACTTTTCAAGCTTTTTTATTCGCTCTTCAACAAAGACATGTCGTTTTCTACCCATAGCTGGCATCATAACGTTTTTAGAAGGGTTATATTTATATTCTTTAAGCTCGATTTCCTGTCTTTCTCCAAGTTCTACAATACTCTGGGAATGGCTTATTCTTGTAGAAAATCTAACAATAACAGGTGTATCAAATTCTTCACTGATTTCAAACGCTTTAATAGTATAATCTTTTGCTTCCTGCGAATCAGCAGGTTCAAGCATTACTGTCTTTGACGCCTTGGCATAATGTCGACTATCCTGTTCATTTTGAGAACTGTGCATTCCCGGATCATCTGCTACAGCTATAACCAAGCCTCCGTTTGAACCAATATATGACATAGTAAACAGAGGATCAGCAGCTACATTCAACCCAACATGCTTCATTGCAGAAAAAGCCCTGGCACCTGCAATTGATGCACCCGAAGCTACTTCAAGGGCAACTTTCTCATTAGGAGCCCACTCAGAATATATTTCATCATATTTGGATATAGCCTCAGTAATTTCGGTACTCGGTGTTCCCGGGTATGACGACACTACTGTTACACCGGCTTCAAATACTCCCCTGGCAACAGCTTCATTGCCAAGCATAAGTTTTTTCATTTCATTTCCCCTTAAAATTGTTTTTTATCCCTAAGGTCAATAACCCTTTTTGATTTTCCAGCAGTACGTTCAATGGAGCGAGGTTCAACAAGTTTAACCCGTGCATCCAGCTGAAGAACTGTTCGCAAATCATGTCGCAGATGATTTTCAAATTCTTCAAGTTTTTTATAACTGTCAAGAATACTTCCGTCTGCCACCTCAACCTGAATTTCTATTGTATCCATAAATCCATGGCTTTTCAATACTATCTGATAATACGGAGCGGTATGAGCAAATTTCATTAATACAGATTCTATCTGTGAAGGGAATACATTGACACCCTTAATGATAAGCATGTCATCTGTTCTTCCAAGAACCTTATGCATTCTTGCATTTGTTCTACCACAATTACACTTTTCATCTGTCAGTACTGTTATATCCTTTGTTCTGAAACGAAGCATCGGAATACCTTCTTTATTTAGACTTGTCAGAACCATTTCACCTTTTTCACCATAACCAAGTTGTTCATGGGTTGAAAGATCGATAATTTCAGGATAAAACATATCTTCATTAATATGAAGTCCGGTTTTATGAGTGCATTCTCCTGATACACCCGGGCCGACTATTTCAGTCATTCCATAGTTTTCAGTATCAGTTATTCCCCAACGCTTTTCAATTTCAGCAGTTAGTTCATCACTATGTCCTTCACCACCGAAAAGTCCGATTTTTAAACTCAAACTTTTAGGGTCAATACCCATATCTTCACAAACTTCAGATAAGTATAATGCATATGAAGGAGTTGAAATCAATGTAGTTGTACCAAAATCCTGCATATACATAATCTGTCGTTCACTATTACCACTTGAAGCCGGTACAACTGTTGCACCAAGTTTTTGCAAACCGTAGTGAAGTCCAAATCCCCCGGTAAACATCCCATATCCAAACGCAACCTGTGCTACATCGTCTTTTGTTACTCCGGCACATGCAGCAAGTCGAGCAACTGCCTCAGACCAGTTCTCCATATCATTTTTCGTATATCCTACAACCACAGGCTTCCCTGTTGTTCCGCTTGAAGCATGAATTTCAACAATTTCACTCATTGGTACTGCCATAAGATCAAATGGATAATTCTCTCTTAAATCATCTTTTGTGGTAAAAGGAATTTTGGTAATATCGTTGATTGATTTTATATCTTCAGGTTTTAATCCAATTGAATCAAATTTTTTCTTATAAAAAGAAACACGTTCATATGCATAATTGACTATCTCGACTAACCTCTTTGACTGAAGAGATGTCATCTCGTCTCTGCTCATGCATTCCATTTTTTTATTGAATATCATTTCCGGCTCCTAACTATATATACTAAAACAGCGCCTGTTAACAAGCGCAGCGTTTAATCGGGAGGCACATGACAATACCGGAAATAACCCGGAAGACAAATTTAATAGTAATCTGATAACCGGCTCTCTACCGTACTACCGTATTTCTGTGCCCTATCAGATGATTAACACTTTAAAATATTATATTTTCATCGAGGGCTAATGTCAATATAAACACTCCAGTCTTTCTTCCATTTTACAACTTTTGTATACCTAGTATCATTTCAGCAGAGCATTTTGCATTTATATTTTTGCTGAACTGGAAAAACTCTTCTAGTGCAGCAGGATTATTATCATTTATTTTAACTGCTTTAATCATTATGTTTTTCATCGTGTGTTCAATTGCAGTAAATTCAATCATCTTTACATTATATCCTCTTGATTCAAGCGCAAGTCCCCTTAGGGCATTAGTTGAAAGCTCTGTAAACTTGTCCTTCGTAATCCCATATTTTAATATCGGAGCAAGTTCTTTATTTTTTATCTGATTGAAAAGTTCGTGCTGACAGCATGGTACGGACATTATCAAAGCGGCCTCTGAATCCGCTGCAGACGCAAGAGCAATATCTGTGGCAATATCACAGGCATGCAATGCGACAACTATATCAGGCGATTGCAACTTAGCTTTCTGTATATCTCCATGGATAAATTTAATACCTTCCAATTCAAGTTTTTCTACTAAGGAATTCAGGTAGCTTATTACATCCTCTTTTAGATCCATACCTTCTATATATACTTTTATCTTCTTTATTTTAGAAAAATAGTAATGAAGCGCAAGAGTAAGATATCCCTTACCACAACAAAGATCATAAATTCTGATCTCAGACCTTTCCGCCCACGTTTTGCTTTCATCATCCACAAGCTCTAAAAAGCGGTTTATCTGCCTAAATTTTGAATAGTGTTTTTTGCGGACCTGTCCCTCATCACCCATTATTCCCAGCTCAACAAGAAAAGGAACCGCTTTGCCTTCAGGTATTACATAGTTTTTTTCAATGTTATGTGCCTGTGGGGACAGATCTGCTTTTGTTGCAGGACGTCTCATGATATTAAGATCACCCTTTTTTGTCCGTCTGATATAGTAATCAGCAGTTTCAGTATAAATAACTGCATTCTTGAATTCATCGGTCATACAATTCATAAAATAATCCGGTAGATTATCTGAATTAATATTTTTATGGAATGCTTTTGTATCTATTATCCTCTCAGATTGAAATTGCATGCCACCATTATCCAGTGGTCTTATTCTGGCCCTAGTAAGTCCCTGTGTTTTTGAATTACCAAAAGTGATAAGCATTACATTTGCTGTAAAAATTTTTGAAATCTCATTAATATTTATTTTATCTTTGTTCATAAAATAATTATACACCATATGTTATTTGATAGTTAGTTTACTATTCATACTTTTTTAATTATAATGCAAATGATTGGAAGATTCTTCATCAATGTAACTAGCAGATATTATTTCAACATGTTTCTGCTTTAAGTCCAATCATTCACTAAATGATGCGAAGTAGGATTATGCATAAAAAAAACAGGAAAATTAAAACTTCAAGGGTAATCTGTCTGAGTTTGTTTGTAACAGTGGCTGCTGTTCTGATACTTTGTTTCATAACTGAGGCATCTCTATGGGTTGATACTACAGCAATGACAATTTTGTATGCGAAAATATTCGTCGGAGCATGTATATTATCATTATTACTACTCAGTCTGATGGTCAGTATATTTTTCAAGAAACTGTCTCTTGATAAAAAGATATTGATTTTATTAGGTTTACTTGCAATTGGGCTGGGGATTCTTGGAATCTCAAGTTTAGTATTCAAAAACGAAATGTCTTTTATTGATGCAATATATAAAATTAAATCATATCTACATGGTATTCCGGAATTTGAACTAGACGATGTTATTAATAGATACATTAAATTATTGTAATAAAGAAGGACACTAAATGTCCTTCTTTAAAATTATCTTTTTTATACTATTATCTCTTCACTCGTGCGTTGCCTTCCCAAACAGACCAGATTTGTTCTTCATCCGCAGGTTGTGCATAATCAGTCAAAAATGTTGTTGCAAGAGCACCGCTTGCCCATCCAAACTGAATCCATTTCTCACTTGGCCATTCTTTTAGAATTGCATATAAGAGACCACCCACGAATCCATCTCCACCACCGATTCTGTCAAGAACCTGTATTGGTTTGGGTTCAACCACGTGCCAGTTATCATTTTCCCATACAATAGCTCCCCATTGATGCTGATTAGCATGGTCCACCTGTCTTAAAGTTGTTGCTATAACCTTAGGTGAAGCAAATCTTTTTCTTACACTCCCTATCATTCCTTTAAAACTATCAATTTTAGCAGTTAAGTTAGAACCTCCGTGTTCAGGCCCTTCAATACCAAGCGCAAGCTGAAAATCCTCTTCATTACCTATCATAATATCAGTGATTTCTGTTATTTTAGTGAAGATATCTCTTAATTCCTCTTCTCTGCCAATCCAAAAAGAAGCACGATAATTCATATCAAATGAAATCATCGTTCCATATTTTTTTGCAGCTTTGGCAAGTTCCAGACAGAATACACCGGTATCATGTGATAAGGCACATATTAATCCGGACATATGAAGTATCTGAACACCTTCTTCACCAAATAGTTTATCTAGATCAAAATCCTTTATATTAAGTGTTCTGCCTACTTCACCCGCTCTATCATTGAAGACTCTTGGTCCGCGAAGTCCATAGCCACTATCTGCAATATTTATCTGATGACGGTATCCCCATGGATTGCCCTGCGGAACATCCTTTCCTTCAAAGTCCATATTTCGATCACTGAGATTTCTTTTTATTTTATCAGCAATAGGACTACCTTCTACAAATGTTGTAAGCACCTTTACCGGTAAACCAAGATAAGAAGATATGCTTGCTACATTCGACTCTGCACTTGTTACCTGCATTTGAAATAATTCTGATGTATGTACCGGCTGCCCTGCCAAAGGAGTTATTCTAAGACCCATGCTTGTCGGTATAACCAGCGAATATTTGCAATTTTGTTTTAATTTCATAATTCTCCCCCCATTGAGTACGGTTTATTCTAATTTATTATATAAAACTTTATTAGCATAGTAAATTAAAAAATATTAGTTAATATTTATAAGAAGTTCTGCGATATCGTAAAATACTCATATTAATGGTCATGATCAAGGTCTCCGGTTCCCTCATCCAGCCCATAAGCTTCTATGTTTTTATCATAAAATATAGGTTTATGCGGTGGGTAAAATGTTAATACTGAATTAACTGCAAATAATAACAGGACAACTATCAATGTCACATAATTCCATCTCTGTAACTTTATTTTAGCTATTGTCATTTTATAGGCGATAAAAGAACCAAGTGCTATGCAGAAGAAGTTTATAATAATATCGATTATCAAACTTTCTTCAATCATCAGTGCATTTCTGTAAAAGTAAAAAAGTCCAAGTGTTAATGCCGGCATAAAAACAAGCATTAAACCATGGCTGAAAATAAAGTTTTTATAATTTTTACCAACAACAAAATATTGTATTAAATAAAATATTATGGCAGGAAAGAAAAATAATTTTACGTGTTCCCACGGGCTTTCATAAACAGGAAAAATTGTAGCTGTAACGCCGTTTGGAATCCAGTCATAAACAAAATGCCATAGGGATGCCAATATAAATATTGCAAATATTCCTGTTATCGTCCATTTTCTCAGTTTTTTATTATCCATAAAAATTCCCTAACCTATTATTTTCTTAAATTCAACTGTCCAGCTTGAATCCGTTGAAATGTTGTATGCCTTAGCAAAATTCCCCTGGTTTATCGCAATAGCCATTCTATATAGTGAGTTTACATAAATAATCTGCTCGCTTATATAAACATCTGCAAAAGACTTACCATATTTAATTCGGTTGTTATAAATTGTTCTTGGACCATTCCTAATAATTACTTCTATTTTATCACCAAACTCGAATCCCAATTTAGCAAAATCTTCTCTCGAGATATTTGTCCACAGAGAACCAAATCGAACGTCAAGAATATCTATAGAACCTTTTATACTATTTTCAGTAGAAAGCACCCCTCCTGTTTCAAGCTCAACTATATCTGAGACCTCCAATTCAGGACCAACTTCCTCGAAAGTTATTACTTCTGAAGCCAGTTTTGCACCGGTATACGCATAAACATCACGTCCATGGAATGTGTATGAATGTATATGCGTA
>Ga0307988_1001066_pt1 | contig 16570 bp, 14 predicted proteins | sample EllFjometagen183_FD_203166 | JGI IMG/M metagenome (GOLD analysis project Ga0307988, IMG submission 203166) | Marine microbial communities from Ellis Fjord, Antarctic Ocean - #183 | ecosystem: Environmental > Aquatic > Marine > Unclassified | place: Southern Ocean | collected 2014-10-08 | reverse complement strand
GAACCAAATAATTTCAAAATACATTACCCAGTTTCTTGTTTTTTATTACAAGATTTCTGGAGTAAGGTACTAATTATTTCTTGTCTTCAACTGCCTTGATTTCAGCCATAGTTCTGAGAATCTGCATGGCGTTTTCATAGACAGGAGTATCAACCATCTTGCCAAGATAGGTAACAGCTGCAGTACCCTTAGCGATACCCTCTTCCTCGAACACCTTCTTAACACCTTCAGCCCACTCAACACTTTCAACTGATGGTGTGTAGATCTCATGAGAAGGTTCAATCTGACCTGGATGGATGAGCATCCTGCCTTCATAACCCATCTGACGACCTTCCATGGTGCTCTTCTTATAACCTTCCTCGTCCTTGAAAGCGACAAACGGACAGTCAATAGCAACACAGCCTGCGGCTCTGGCAGCCACAGCAGTGTGATAGCGGGCATAGAGCTGCTCAACACCCTCTGAAGTCAGAGTGACCCTCATATCTTTGGTGTAGTCAACGGCGCCGAAAATTAAGGAGTTAACTCTTGGGCTGGCGGTTGCTGCCTCGTAAGCGTTTATAACACCCTTGGCGGTTTCAATCAGTAACTGAATGGCCACACTTCCCACCTTCATACCACGACGCTGCTCAAGTTCTTCCAGTTTCCAGTCAAGTCGCTGGACATTCTCTGCACTACCACATTTTGCCAAGCAGACTCCGTCCAGTCCAGGATGAACAATCGCCTCGAGATCATCATTGGTCATCTCGGTTTCCCAGTTATTAATCCTTACGAAAAAATATGGGGCAGCCTGTCCAGCACGATCATTTTCCAGATACTTCTTAATATTTTCACGGCCTTTTACTTTCTCCGCAGGTGGTACTGAATCTTCCAGGTCGAGGGTGACGATATCAGCTCCGATAGTCGTAGCTTTTCCAACCATTTTCTCATTGTTGCTGGGTACATAAAATACTGATCTCATTACTGCCATGATAATTTCTCCTTCTTGAATTATTTTCCGATAAGTTCTTTGATCTTAGGTGCAATATCTTCCGGACTATCAACTACATAAGCACCGGCTTCTGTCAGAGCTTTGATTTTGCCCTTAGCAGTGCCTCTGCCTTTTTCTACAATGCTGCTGGCATGGGAGAACCGCATTCCTTCCGGAGCCCAGGCACCAGCAATAAAAACAACCAGGGGTTTAGTGAACTGCCCAAGAGCGACAGCTTCCGCCGCCTCCTCTTCGAGTGTTCCGCCAATTTCACCAAAAATTGCAACTGCTTCGGTCTGCTCATCCTTCTCGAAAAGCTTGAGAACGTCAGCCATAGTGAGCCCCAGAACCGGTTCAGTGCCGATATGCATAGCAGTACTGATACCCATTCCTGCGACCTTTAAAGCCCACGGAACTGTTCCGGACTGACCGCCGCTTCTGGAGATAACCCCGACAGGGCCAGGCTGAAAAAGCATTTCGGCCCAATCTACACTGCCGCCAAGCCAGCCAAGAGCAGCCTTACCGGGAGTGATCATCCCAAGACTTCCAGGTCCCAGCATCATTGCCCCGTTATTCCTGGAGTAATGGACCATGTCAATAACATCGTGCACAGGAATACGCTCAACGGGGGAGACAATAAATTTAATTCCGGCGTCAACTGCTTCATAAACAGCCCCTTTCAATGCCGGTCCTGGAATAAAGGTAACCGTTGCATCTATCTTACCCTGATGCTTGATTGCCTCTTCCACCGTATCGTAGACAGGGATACCGTGAACTTCACTCCCCCCTTTTCCAGGGGTTACACCGGCAACAACCTTTGTGCCGTAATCTTTCATAAACTTGGTACGAAGAGAACCTTCCCGTCCCGTCATACCCTGAATAACAACTGTGGTGTTTTCATCCAATATAATAGACATATTATCCCCTGCTATGCGGTACCGTGTTTTTCTCTGTACTCAGCCAATCCTTCAATAGCTATCTCGATGGTAATGGCAGAATTCCCCTTAAACCAGCATGCGTACTCGCAGGCCAGGCATTCAGTACCTGTCCTGGCCAGTTCTTCCGCAGATCCCTCTACCGCCGGTTTACCGTCCTTGAGTACCAGGATGCCTCTGCTGAAGGTTTTACAGGCCTCAACACACGCATGGGTTTCACATCCCGCGCACTTCTCTTCATCAATAATGATCTTGATTGTTCTTTCAGAAAATTCCATATATATCTCCTCTAGGCAACTGCCGTATCTTTCCGATATTCTTCCACCAGAGCCTTAACTCTGCCGCCGATGAACTTGGCATCGTAGACACGATCACGATCATAAATCTCGATCCTGGCGTCAATATCAGCCAACCCCTGCTTTAATATTTCCTGGGATTCCTTCTCTTTGTTGCCACAGAGCAGAAGTACAACTGGAAAACCTGGTCTTTTGGGAAGTTCTTCTCTAAGTGCCTTGACGACACCGTGGGCATGATGCCACTGTTCCTGGTTAGCCATCATAAAACCGGCAAGGAAATAGCCCTCTATTCCAGGTTGAGACATGATAAGCTTGATGGTTCGATACACCTTGGAGGCTGTGGGGTTCCCACTGGTATCGGCATAATCAGCCACCTTGAGTCCCACCTTGTTGAGGCAGTCCATCCCAATCATTGCTGCACCGCCGCCAATACCGTGATATCCGACATAACCACCTTCACTAACTTCTTCGGGGGACGCCATCTCAGCTACATAACTGGTTCCTCTGAAATCACTTGCTTCAAATGACCAGCCTATAAGGTCAAGGTCAGTAGGTTCTTTGAGGAATTCACGGCCAATTTTGATACCCAGCTCAGGGTGCCTGAACAGAGCCTGATCATCAACGGCCATACGACAATCCGCAGCTATCACCTTCCCATCAGCGGTAAGAACGAGGGGGTTAATCTCCAGTGACCGGCAATCCATTTCTCTGAATAAATTATAGAGTTTTAGGATCACATCAGCAATCTGGCGTAATTCCTTACCCTTCACACCCATGGAAACTGCCATGTTTAAAGTGTCATGTATTCTTAAACCTTTAATTACATCGACATTCAGCGTGGCAATTCTGTCCTCAGGCACAGACTCAATATCCACCCCTCCATCAGGGCTGAACATAAGAACAGGTCCACGAACTTCCTGAGCAGAATTGATAATGAGACCGGCGTAAAATTCCTGGGCAATATCAAGCTGTTCCTCAACAAGAACTTGCTTGACCAGCAGTCCTTTAATCTCCATACCCAGAATTTCAGCCGCAATCTTACCTGCTTCCTCGGGAGTCGCTGCAAGTTTTACACCACCAGCCTTACCCCGCCCTCCAGCGTGAACCTGGGCCTTTACCACAACTGGTTTACCAATTTTTCGTGCAGCATCAACAGCCTCTTCCGGGGTCTTGACTGCAAGACCTTCAGGGACCGGGATACCAGCTTTTTTAAAAAATTCTTTCCCCTGAAACTCTAAAAACTTTGCCATCTTCCCTCCATCATCAATTAACTTTATTTTGTGCCTTGGAAACTTCTTCTTATTTTTTACAGAAAAACTCCCTGGAGGATACTTATACTCCTCAAAGAGCAACAGGGACTAGGCACCTTAAATATACACCCCACCCTTCCTGGTAAGACCAATGTCAATTTGTCATAATAAAGTGCAATTGTCAAGGTTTTTTGCTCTTCCTTAAAGTTCGTTTTCTTTCCTGCCTCCCTTCAGATCACACCAACTCTTCAATATTTACCATACAGAACATCGACACAGGAATCTACCTGTATAAAAATACACAAAAAAATTGGCTTACCAATGATTTTGAAAGTTCCAACCAAACATTTTCTGGATAGACCAGACCAATGACAAAAAAAACTCTAAGATACAGAAGGAGGAAACAGAAATAAAAAGAGCCCTGGCTTAATTTAAAACCAGGGCTCGGAGATGTCATCCAGACGGAGATGAACACAGATTAGGTGTTATGCCTCTTCGATCAGCTCTTACCCGTATATCAGATTCGGGAAGTAGGTAATAATCTGTGGGAAAATAACACAAGCTGCAAGACCGATACATTGCATGAACAAAAATACAAGCGCTGCTTTGAAGATAGTGGCCATCTTAATATGCGGTGGAGTGACACCACGGATGTAAAACAGTGCGTATCCAAAAGGTGGGCTCAAAAATGACATCTGCATATTTATGATGTAGAGGACACCAAACCAAAGAGCCACGTCACCCGGATCTGGTCCCGGTAGTCCAAACAAACCAGGGAAGGTAAGTGATTTGACAATCGGTACAAAAATCGGTACTGCAAGCAGCAGGATACCAACCCAGTCGAGGAACATACCGAGAAGAACCAGCAGAAACATCATCAGGAAAAGGATCCCATAGGGTCCTAAACCAAGGCCGAGCATTGTCTCAGTGATAAATTCCTGGCCACCCTGAAGAATATAAAATCCGACGAACACTGAGGCACCAAACATGATCCAGAGAACCATCGTTGAAGCACGAAGAGTTGTAAGGCTTGCTTCTTTCAGTACAAGAAGTGAAAATTTTCTCTGAATTATGGCAACGAGAACCGAACCACATGACCCAATTCCAGCAGCCTCAACCGGCGTAGCGATACCACCAAACAGCAGTCCAAGCACAAGAAATACAAGGAAAAGTGGTGCAATCAGGCCCTTAAGGAGCATCAATTTTTGGCCAAAGCTAATTAACTCTTCTTTCGGTAGTGCCGGGCACAAATCTGGTTTCAGGTATGAACGAATAAGAACATATGAAATGTACATAGTGGAAAGCATCAGGCCGGGAATAAATGAACCCATATAGAGCTCACCAACTGACTGCTGGGCTACTACGGCATAGAGAATAGCAAGAATCGACGGTGGAATCAGGATACCAAGGGTACCACCCGCCATTATTGATCCAAGCGCAATTTTTTCGTCGTAGTTTCTCTTAAGCATGGCAGGCAATGCCAGGATGCCCATAGTTACAACTGCTGCACCGATAACACCAACCATAGCTGCGAGGATAGTGGAAGCGACAATAGTAGCTGCTGCCAATCCACCGCGAAGACCGCCCATCCACTTGTACACCACAGAAAACATTTCTTCTATTATTCCAGCACGTTCAAGCATTGCCGCCATAAATATAAACAGCGGGATGGCAGACAAATCTGAGTTTGTCATCATCGGAAAGATACGGCTTGGCAGAAGATTAAGCATAGCCGAGTCACCGACCAGGTAAATAAACACACAACCTAGCCCGCCGGTTACCAAAGCCAGAGGAAGACCTGCCATCAGGAAGACGACGAGACTGCCGAACATGTACCAGGTCAGCGTAGATATATCGTATCCGGAAAGAATTCCGGCGGTTCTAAACAAAAAATAATCGTCTCCCCATGGATCATAAAAAAATATATTTATCATCTCGACCAGCACACAGCCGGCCACAACAAGAGTGGCACCGTAGACTACGATACTCCAGAAAAGGCCTCCTTTTTTGTAAGGCCTTTTATCTGTAAGTGTTTTTATTGCAGCATCCATGATTACGCACTCCTACCAAGTTGATTGAAACGTTTAATATCTTTGTATAGCTTAGATATTGCCGCAAGAGTAATTAGTATGCCACCTACAAGCATCATGGCCTTGACTGGATAATACTGGATCTGCCAGGTCTCCAGGGTGCGCTCCCGCATGCCAATAGAGTCCATCATGAATCCATATGAGGTACCCATCAGGACGAGAAAGAAAATAAATGAAAAAACGGAAGTGAAAATGTCCAGGCCATGCTGGCCGCGCTTTGGAAACTTGTTGTAAACGATATCGACCGCTACATGAGAACCGTGCAAGTAGGCGTAGGCTCCGGCGAGTAGGTATTGCATGCCGAAAATCAGAAAGGAAGCTTCGTGCACCCAGATGGTCGGTTTGTTAAAAATATAACGGGCTATAACTTCAAATGCATAGAAAACGACTGCACTAATGGTCCAGAAAGCGACAAATTGGCCGCTATGTTCACATATCCAGTCGAAAATCTTTATAATACTGTTGCTTGAGACTTCTACCGCACCATCCTGTTCACTGCTGTCCGGCAATGTGCCATCTTTTGCAAACTGTTTTCTTTCTAAATAATAACATACTATTATCATGGCTATGGGCATCAGCACAAGCCACCCCCAATAGAACCAGTGGGGAAGTACAAAACCAAAATCTATCTGTTCGCCGTTCATTATAAAAACACTCCCTTCCGATGATCAGGTATAAAAACGGAGGTCTTTACACCTCCGTTTTTATCAGAAAATAAGGTAATTGCTATGTTAAAAAACTACAGGGTATATCCTTTGATATCTTCATCAGTGAGGTATCCCATGAGATCGTTCTTCATGAACTCAATCTGCAGTTTCAATACTCTGGCCGCATCAGGGCTTTTCTTAGCCCAGTTGAACCAAATTGGAATCGCTTTTTTACGGAATAGTGCCATATCCTCATCACCAAGACGGTTGACAATTGATCCGGCTTCCTCGAATTTCTTCAGGGCTACAACATTGGCTTTTTGAATCCCAATATAATGCTGATAAGAATATTCATGGACCTGGGCTTCAACTAACTTTTGTAACTCTGGAGAAAGCCGTTTCCACGCACCAAGATTTACCGTAATATCCATCAAGTCAACTGGCTGGTATATTGACATTAAGCCTGGAGGGCCAAACAGCATATATTTGGTAACCTGGGCGAAACCAAGATCCCAGTTGACTGCCGGGCCAACATAATCTGCCGCATCAATTGTTCCTTTTTCCAGTGCCGGGAAAATATCAGAGCCTGGAAGGCTGACCGTACTGACGCCGAAAGATTGAAATACTTCAGCGACCATACCGCCGGGAACACGCATTTTCATGCCCTTGAGATCTGCCAGGCTGTTAACCGGCTTTTTTGAATGGATGATATTGGCATCATGGTGGACATGCCCGACATAAAATAAACCATGCTTGGCATAAATCTCTCTGGCAATTTTCTTTAAGCCAAGGCCATCCATCATGATATCCCATTGGGCCGGCTGATCAGGACCGGCGGGATATGAAGAAAGGAAAACAGAAGCTGGAATTTTTCCTGCCCAGTAAAGTGTAAATGGCTGCATGCCCTGAAGAACGCCAGTTTTTACGGCTTCAAATAAGGCGTTGTTATCGGCAGCCACGGATTTTGCCGAGAATGCTTTGAACTCAAGCTCTCCACCAGTGATTTCCTTCATGGAGTTACACCAGTTTTCAAAAAGCGTATATCCGCTTGTTCCAGCATCCCATACGGTCTGCATTTTCCAGACCGTGGTTTTAGCTTTAGCTGTCTGAATGAATGGTCCGACAGCCGAGCTTGCTGCAACTGCGGCACCTGCTGCGGCAGCAGTTTTGAGAAACTTACGGCGTCCATTGCTCGTAGTTTCTACTTTTACTTCGCCTTTGTCACGTCCTTGTTCCTGCATGATTTCACTCCTTAACGTAAGGGGTTTGTGGTTTTCAACAACGCAATCAGGATAAGCCTCGATCGTGCTGTTTGTTGAAACTCCGGACTAGCTGGATGACCATGTACCAGAGCCATCCGGTAAAACTATGTGATATGTGATGGCCGCACACTGTTCTCCTGGTCAAACCAAGATTATTTTAGTTAGTACTTTTGGAGTTAACTGTCAATTGTTTTTGGCCCCTTTAAAATCCCGTAAACTTTACTCATACATCATAATGTTACTGTAAACAGTTATATTTAAATAACATATTGTCTATTTTTATTGCTATTGCCAATCTTTTTTATAATTATATTTCCCAAATATTGTTATGCTTTCAAACAATCAAAAGAACTAATTCAATCTATTTTAGGCCCAACACGTCAAATCTGCTCACCATACTTCCTGGTGTGACCAATTTAAAATTGGTATAATAAAGTACAATTATCAAGGTTTTTTTGCTTTTTAGCTATTCCACATCTATTAATGAATAGACTCACATAGCAGAATACTCGAATTAAAATACGGGAAAAAAATGATTGACAGGCGATTTTAAAAGTTCTAAGTACACTTTTGCTGGCCAGACCAGTCCAGTTCAACAAAAAAACCTACCCCAAGGTACAGAGGGAGAAAAAATCGTGCTTACTCTAATTTTAACATTTTGTGCAGTTGGTGCCGGCGTAGGCATCCTGGCAGGACTCCTCGGAGTTGGCGGTGGCCTGGTAATTGTGCCTATCTTAGTTTTTATTTTCAACTATCAGGGGTTTCCGCCTGAAATCACCATGCACCTAGCCCTCGGAACATCGATGGCAAGCATTATTTTCACATCTATATCAAGCTTTATGGCACACCACAAACGTGGAGCTGTGCAGTGGATAATTGTCCGCCGAATAGTCATAGGTATACTGGTCGGCACTTTTCTCGGATCCTGCTTTGCCTCTGCGATGTCCACCAATTTTTTGAAAATTTTCTTCGTACTGTTTCTGTACTTTATCTCAGCCCAGCTGCTGTTCAACCGGAAACCAAAACCCTCCCGGGAACTGCCGGGACCACTTGGCATGTTTTTCACAGGCAATATTGTCGGCTTTCTATCCAGCCTGGTAGGGATCGGCGGGGGAGCTATTTCAGTGCCCTTCATGATATGGTGCAATGTCGTTGTCCATCACGCAATCGGGACATCTGCAGCCATAGGCCTTCCCATCGCAATTGCTGGAACTGCAGGATTTATATTCAATGGCTGGGGTATCCCCGAGCTGCCACCTTATTCTATTGGCTATGTCTATTTTCCTGCGCTTTTCGGCATTGCAGCAACCAGCGTAATAACTGCACCCCTTGGAGTCAAACTTGCGCACAGCCTGCCGGTTGACAAACTGAAACGTATTTTCGCGCTGCTGCTGATTGGTGTTGGTACCAGAATGCTAATAGGGGCTCTATAGAAAGGAATCTTTGGGCAAGAAGGGGGAAGAAGAAAAAGTCTTGTATTCTGCGAGGGAAAAGGGGATCGGGAGAGATGTTGTCACAACAATCCACAGCTTACGAGGACATTTGACAACATCTCTCCCGATCTCCGACAATACAACTTTCATGCTTTATTGTGAAATACATTCCATGAAAGTTAGTCAAAAAAGCTCTGCTTAATAATCTGTCAGTTGGTTAAACTCAGCGTTCTCAACCCAGGAATCAGGCTGGCTGACAAATTCGATTATACTCTCAATAAGCCGATAATGCCTCCTCTCTTCCTTGGCAATTACCTCCAGAAACTTTTTTTCCTTTGGATCAGTTGCTTCAGCACATTTTTCTTCAAAGAAGGTATATGCTTTTTTCTCCATCTCAAGAGCAAATCGATACCCGTCCACCTGTGCAATGTCACCAGAAACATCAACCTCACCGCTGGCTTTCATTTCAGTGAATATATTTTTCGAATGGGCAAGGGCGTCAGCTGAGTCATAATCCATAGCCTCGCGCTCAAGGATTCCTTTAAACAACTTATAGTGTTTCACTTCTTCATCGGCAAGATACGTAAAAATCTGCTTCAAACCACTATTCTGGGTTTTTCCTGCAAGTTCACGATAAAATTTTTCACCGTCCTGCTCCATTTTCATCGCGAATTCAAATACACTCATTATTTTCTCCTTTTGGCTTAGTGCCTTATTCCGAAACTTCTGTTATAAAAAACAAGAAAATCAGCTTCTCAATTATCAAGTTCCACAGTATAGCCTACAATGACATTTTGAGTAAAATAAAAAAAAGTAGGGTTACAGTTAAAAATACATTATAAGCAATTGCAGCACCATCTTTTGGTCTTACCAGTGTTAATATATTGCTGGTAAAAAGTAAATATTTTCTTTCCTCAGGCGCTATGCTAAACCTTTTCAGGCTTCGGCCTGAACTGAGTTTTTAAGTACACCAATACCTTCGATTTCAACTTCGACCTCATCACCAGGTACCAGAGGCCCTACTCCACTTGGAGTTCCAGTGGCTATAACGTCTCCTTTTTCCAGAGTGAAGTTTTTTGAAATAAAAGCTATCATCTCGGAAATATTAAAAATCATATGTTTAGTGTTTGATTCCTGAACCTGTTGCCCATTCAATCTACAGCGGATATTCAGGTTTTGAGGATCACCAATCTCTGCCAAAAGTACAATTCTGGGGCCTATCGGCCCAAAGGTATCCAATGATTTGCCACGGTACCAGCCGGACTTATCGTGTTTTTGAAAATTACGCTGACTTACATCATTAAAACATGTAAACCCCAGGATATGATCATAAGCGTCATTAACCTCAATATTTTTCCCGCCTTTTCCTATAATGAGCGCTAATTCGGCTTCATAATCAGTACGACAGTTTCTGAATCCATACTGTTCCAGAAATGACGGAATTATAATCGGCTGGTCCGGACCAATAAGGGTATTGAGGGTCTTGGGAAACAGAACAGGCTCACGGGGAATTTCATCCTTAAAACGTGGTGCATCAGCGATAACATTCTCCTTGATATGCTCCACATAGTTGAGACCCAAACAGATAATTTTTTGAGGTCTTACCTCATACTCTTCTCCATTGCTCATTGGCAAAATTACAGTCATTGTATACTCCTGATTAAACTGGTTACGATTGATCCTGCTTGTGTCTGACCTCAATAATTACCTAAAGCAAACTAAACCCGCAACCCCAAACATGTTGGCGTCGTAAAAAGCCCGATCCGGAGTCTTATCTGCTGCGTTGCAGCGAAGCCCACGACACAGGTCAAACTAAGTGAATATTTTTTGCATTATAATAAATGATTATTATTATTAAATAAGAAGAGGCATACATTACTACATTCCGGTCCGCGACAACTTTTATCTATGGAGTAATTTTATGAGTAATAAAGCAATATTAAATATTGACGGTAAAACTTTCGAATTTGATACTGGTATTGGCAGTGAAAACGAAAAATACATAGATATAGCACCCCTTCGCCCAGAAACCGGATATATCACCCTTGATCCTGGATTTGGTAACACTGGCTCTTGTTTTTCCTCAATTACCTACGTTGACGGAACAAATGGCATACTTCAACTTCGGGGGTATCCCATCGAAGAACTGGCTGAAAAAGCATCTTTTGTCGAAGTTGCCTATCTTGTCATCTACGGAAAACTGCCAGATGAAAACGAATTAAAAAATTTTGCTGCCGGCCTCAAAGAGCATGCTCCTCTTCATACAAATCTTGAACACCACTTTTCCGGTTTCCCAAAATCAGCTCCTCCCATGGCTATACTCTCTGCCATGCTCAATCTAGTCTCCTGTTTCCACCCTGAAGTACTGGACGTCACCTCAGACGGTGCTGAGTTTGACAAGACAGCAACATTGCTACTATCAAAGGTCAGGACTATCGCCGCCTTTGCCTATCGAATGGCGGCCGGAAAACCAATAAACCACCCCAATCCTAATCTGAGCTATTGCGGTAACTTTCTCCACATGATGTTCTCTGATCCTTATCAGGAACATATGGTCTCTCCAGTAGTCGAAAAAGCACTTAACCTTTTCCTCATCCTTCATGCTGACCATGAACAAAACTGTTCCACATCCACTGTTCGCGTTGTGGGCAGTTCCCGCGCAAATCTCTTCAGCTCTGTTGCTGCCGGAGTATGCGCACTATGGGGACCACTCCACGGAGGTGCAAATATCGGCGTAATCAACATGCTTGAAGACATCAAAGCCTCCGGGCATAAACCTGAATATTATATTGAAAAGGCGAAAGACAAAAATGACCCTTACAGACTTATGGGTTTTGGCCACCGTGTCTATAAAAACTTTGACCCCCGCTCTATCATTCTCAAAAAACAGGTCCATAATCTTCTGGCCGAACTTAACATAGAGGACAATCTTCTCGATATTGCCCTGGAGCTTGAAGAGACAACGCTCAAAGATGATTTTTTCATAAGTAGAAACCTCTACCCCAACGTGGATTTCTACAGCGGGATACTACTTCGCGCCATCGGTATCCCGCTCAATATGTATACAGTCATGTTCTCTATAGGCAGGATGCCCGGCTGGATAGCCAACTGGAAAGAACTGCTGGACCACAAACAGCGAATCTCCCGCCCCCGGCAGGTATACACGGGAAAAACCAGGAGACCCTATATTTCTTTAATGGAACGCTAAAAAAGACCCGGCATCAACAGCAGTATAATATTTACCACAACCTTGTTGTGGTAAAAAAAGGAGTACTAAAGGTCAAAAAATTAGCGGTAATTTCTTTCAGCCCTTGGGCGGGGTCTCTGCTGTGCAGGTTGCTTCTGCCTGGTCTCAGGACGTGATACTCCGGCCTGTTTTTTATTTCCCAGAAGATCAGCTGTTTTGAAAAAACAGTACCAGTTGTCTAATTTAACAGGCTTACTCCCCTTGCTGTATATACCTTTTCCTAAAAAATCAGCAGCGACAAAGGCCAGTCGGCAACCACCGACAAGACCAACAGATATAGCAAAAACAGTAATCGGTTCCATAATATTTTCCTCGTTGTAGACGAATTTAATTATAATTATTTATCTTGTTAACCGAGAACAGTTCAGGTCATAAACCGGCACCTGGGGGCGTTCCTGATTTGCTCGAATACTCTCCTGATCAGGCTTGGTAAGCACGTAACGAATACCGGCATCCTCAGCACTGAGTCGAGCAATAACCTGTTCAGGAACAGCGATCTCCATAACATGCTTCATATTCACACCCTGGGATTCAGCCTGGAGAGCAAAGCTCTCTGCATTCTGACGAGATTTTTCCTGAAACCGGTTCATTTCACGTTCTTTACGATCTCCAGAAAATTGCAAGGGCCTGTCACTCACATCCAGAGCAATAATTTCACAGTCGAGACGTTGTGCCATCTTCAAAGCATAATCTGTTACCTGGCTCAGATGATCACCATCCTGTACCATAAGTATTTTGGTAACAGCATTTCTCTGCGCCATCATCTGTTTGAGAGCATTGGCTGCTGCTGTCTGGTTCCCCGCTGCCATTTCACCCGGATCGATAACTGCACTTTTTATTTTAATTACCTTGATGTCATTCTTCTTTTTCTTTCCCAATCCCAACCAGCCAATAAATCCCATAACATTCTCCTGATAAATTATGTAAATATTAATTGTGTAAGCGATGATTATCTTGCTTTACACCTAATATTGCATAGAGCATGCCACACTTTAGTTTTTTATTTAATACAACTATTACAGCACCTTACACCTACGGTAGTATTATTTAAAAGTAATACGGTTGATACCTGGAGCAGATCATGTTGCACGCTGTAACTACCGGGAATGGATAGTCGGAGAGAAATAATTTCCTAACACGGCATTAGATAGAGACAACACTCTGATATTAAACAAATACTATCTATGGTTGCATATAAAATAAAGCGACTGGTGTTGCACAATGAATCGGTGTAACAAAATTCAACAGCTCTATATAAAAGTCCTGTATTCTGCGAGAGAAAAGGGGATCTACTACTACATAACTTTCATGTTTTGTTGTGAATTTATTGGGGGCTTAGTGGAATTAGTGCGTCGGAATCGGACAATAGATGAGGAAGAGCATCCCGAAGTTGATCAACAAAAACAATGTCAATATTCTCGGCAACGTCACCAGGCAATGCATCAACATCCTCTTTATTAAGTAGCGGCAATACTGCTTTCCGGCATCCGGCCCTACAGGCTGCAAGCAATTTCTCACGGATACCGCCCACCGCTAAAATATGCCCGGTAAGAGTCATCTCACCTGTAACAGACACATCACGCCGCAGAGGACTATCAGTAAGCAATGAGGTTAGAGCCACTGCTATAGCCAGTCCGGCGGAAGGTCCGTCTTTAGATACGGCACCGGCCGGTAAATGGATATGAATATCGGAATCATCGTAAAAATCCTCTGAAATACCAAGAGACAAGGCGTTGCTTCTGATATAACTCAAAGCGATCTGGGCGGATTCACGCAGTACCTCACCCAATGAACCGGTCAGGATAAGATTAGTGCTACCCCGCATTTTCAGTGCCTCGATAAACATAATTTCGCCACCGAATTGAGTCCAGACAAGGCTGGTAACCACACCTGTCTGATCTTCACCCTCAGTCGCCTCCTGCCTGTACTTACGCGGACCAAGAAAAGCGGAGAGCATCTCCCCATCAATTTCAACAGATCCTGTTATTCTTTCTTTTTCTTTTATGCTCTGCAGAGCCAGTTTACGGCAGAGGGTGCCGATCTCCCGATTCAGACCGCGAACTCCTGACTCTCTTGTGTAACCTGTAATAAGCTGGTCAATAGTCTGCTCACTGATCTGCGGTGGGCTGCCGGTCAAACCATTGTCTTCATACTGCCGGGGCAATAATTTATTCTGGGCGATAACCCTTTTCTCCTGCAGGGTATAACTCGAGAATTCAATTATCTCCAGCCGGTCAAGCAACGGACCCGGGAGTCTGTCCAGGTCATTGGCAGTAGCTATGAACATCACCGAAGAAAGATCAAAGGGAATCTCAAGATAATGATCGATATATCTGGAATTCTGCTCCGGGTCCAGGACCTCCAGAAGCACAGAGGCTGGATCACCGCGGAAATCCTGTCCAACCTTATCAATCTCATCAAGCAGGAGACAGGCATTGATAGCTCCGGCCCGCTTAATTTCATTAATGATACGTCCGGGCATGGCTCCGGCATAGGTTCGGCGATGTCCACGAATTTCTGCCTCATCACGCAACCCGGCCATGGAAAGTCGCACAAATTTTCGCCCCAGAGAGGCTGCCACTGAGCGGGCAATGGATGTTTTGCCAGTTCCCGGAGGACCACTGAAACAGAGAACAGGCCCGTTAGACACCTGTAATTTTACCTGTTTAGCAAGTATATCCTCCACCGTTTTCTTCAACTCTTCAAGCTGCAGCGGTTTAGCGAGATAATGGGTTGCCCCCTTTCGCAGAGCATCTACAGCGGTAGACACAGTGGCGTAGCCTGTGACCATAACGATATCGGTATCGGGAGAGTGCTCTGCCACTTTTTCAATAAGGGTGAGGCCATCCATTTTATCCATCTTTAAATCGGTAATAATCAGATCAACAGATGGGCCCTTTTCTATCCTTTGTAAAGCCTCAACACCATTAACTGCACCTTCAACGATATAATCAAGACCACTAAAATAGTGCAGCAGGTTGTTACGGGCTATCTCTTCGTCATCTACGATCAGGAGGCTGTACTTCTGTTTACTCTTCAGGGTTTTGACTGCAAGGAACTCCAAGACTCTGGCTTTGGTTGCCTGCAATCCATAATGGTGCTGGTTGAGAATCATTTCAGCCCGATGAAGATCCAGGTTATCTTTCGTCTCAACAAACCATGGCAGGGAAAGCAGAGTTTCAATATAACTCATGCCTATGGAAAATTCGGCAGCAAAAGGATCAATCTTGTTCAACCGGTCCAGTTCCGCTTCCACCTGGCTGGCTACCTGTTCCGGCAGATCAGTATTATTGATCTTCAACTTCAGATCACTGAGATGCCGATTAGGTTCTATGCCACTGTTAACTTTGGCACTTTCCTTCTCTTTTGTCTTATTGAAAAAACTCATATAAAATAAACTCGCAAGAACTAAAAAATTCAGATGCCGTAAAAGAGTGAAATCGCCGCCATCATCACCACAAGATAGAGAATAGTCATACCACTGCCGGCGCGAAAATAATCCAAAGTCTTATAGCCACCCGGCCGCATGATCAGAGCATTTACCTGATGAGTAGGCAGCACAAACGTATTAGAGCAGGCTACAGCTACCACCAGGGCGGCAATACGAGGGTCAGCTCCTGCCGTGCCAGCCATGTTCATTGCCAGAGGCACCATAAGCACAGTAGCACCAACATTAGAGGCAACCAAGGTAAAAAATGAGGTGAGAATAGCAATTACCGTAAGCAGAATCAACGGGGAAACGGTGCCCATCGTTGCCATAATTGTTTCCGCTATGAGTTTGGCAGCACCGGTTTTTTCAAAAGCGATACCCAGAGGAATCAACCCGCCAAGGAGAAAAACGGTCATCCAGTCCACCGACTCATACGCCTCATCGATGGAAAGCACTTTGCTCAGCACCATTGCCATAGCTCCGGATAACAGGGCAATGGAGAGTTGCACATTAAAACCCAGGATCATGACCAGGGCCAGAATGAGACTGCCTACAGCATACTTCATTTTATCATCTCGTATAATTTCACCCTGAACCTCCTCGGTAAAAACCAGCCCCTGCTTTTCCTTAAGGTAGTGGAACTTTTCCCAGGGACCCTGGAGTAACAGAGCGTCTCCTGGCTGCAGAGTCATTGTGGAAATACCTCCAACAAAAGTTTTGTTACCTCGAAAAATGGCTAATGGATTAACTCCATTTTTCTTGCGGAAGGAAAAAGTATGAAGAGTAGAACCGACCAGCTCAGAGCGCGGCGAAATAATGGTCTCCATAATACCGGCATTATTGGGGGAGAGACTTTCAGCAAAAACTTCGAGATCTTCCTTGATAATCCAGCCAAACGACAGCGCCATTTTACCCACCAGGTCGGGAGGTCCTTCCACGGCAATAGTATCACCGCCGGAAATGGTCTCAGTCAGATCCGGGGAAAAATTTGTAGTGCTCCCTTTGGAGGCAAT
>Ga0307988_1001065_pt1 | contig 16602 bp, 27 predicted proteins | sample EllFjometagen183_FD_203166 | JGI IMG/M metagenome (GOLD analysis project Ga0307988, IMG submission 203166) | Marine microbial communities from Ellis Fjord, Antarctic Ocean - #183 | ecosystem: Environmental > Aquatic > Marine > Unclassified | place: Southern Ocean | collected 2014-10-08 | reverse complement strand
TTTGCCATGCTGTAACTTTAGAACATGATTCCTTAATAGCTATAAATCCATTATAAATAGGCTTCAATGTATTACTTGTCGATGCCATAGCCATTTCAGTAACAGCTTTACCAGTATCTCTACTTGGCGTAGATGTAGATGATGTTATCCCATCTATACCTGATATAACATCAAGTTGGCGATACAAGAACTCTATGCCCGATATACCGTCCGCGATGGCCGTGCCTAAGCCCCCTCTTAATTCTTCAATTGGTTTACCTACCCTATGAGAACCTTGTGCCCCAGGCATAGTTTTAACATCAAGTTGATAAACAATATTACCTGTATTAGTATATAGCCTAATAGAATCTTTTGGCTTTAATTTCTTTTTACCATAAGATATATTCTTTATAGATCCCCACTCAACAGCTAAACCCGGAGGTGCTGCCTTGGCAATAGCATTCTGTGTTTTGATAAATGTAAGATAAATCTGATCCTCAATAGGAATCATACTTTCGATTTTAGGCTTACCTTTAATCTTATATAATCTTATTGGAAATTCAACATCGTTATTACCAAAGTTAAAAGGAGTGTTTGTTACTATACCGTAATCAAATATATCCTCGGACCCCAGAACCCATTTAGCATTATATAACCTTCTGATGTTAACTTTATCAAGTTGCCTTCCATTTCTTTTCTTTGGAGGTTTACCGTTAGCCCTGTAAGGTTCATCAAATGCTACTGGTCCATTTTTAGTTTTTCTTTCCGAGGAATATTCTGCATCTATAGCTTTCCAAAATGAATGTAGTATTGGGATATGATAATCATCATAATTATACTGTCCATTCTCATGAGCGGTATCTAGTACTTTAGGATTACCGAACTCACCTTTATACTTATCAGCGATTGACATTATTCTATCTTCTTTCCATCCCGTTTCAGCCCTAAGCTTGTTGATGGTATAATATTCAATATAGCCTCCCCATGACGAGTCAGAGAAGTTAGCCTTTTTACTATCTTCAAGAACTATGTCAAGAGTATCTTTATGTGCCGCTACTAATTTACCATTAGTTATGTCCTGTGATGTTACCACGCATGAATAACCATCTACTAAGAAATCAGAAACTACATCGTCTTTTAAATCTTTATCGAAGTCACTAATGTCAAATGTGTGACTAATAGCTTTCTCCATCGCTATCTCATAAGGCAGTTTAAATGCTCCTATGTTATCAAATAACTCCAATTCCTCAATTGACTTAGGCATTACTTTCTGCTCTTGAGAGTCCGGAAGTTGGAATATACTATTAAACCTTAGTATTAATGGTTGTAATTGTGCTGTTATTAATGAACCGAATTTAAGCTCTTCTCTGGTAGCCCCACTATTCTCATCTACAGCATTAACTGTAATGTCATGGTGTTGGGTTCTCATTATGCCTATAATGTTCTCTACGTATTTTGGTAGAGGTGAAAAAATATCATCGAAATTGATATTCTCCATTCCTAAATCTTCTATACTCAAGTCATTATTACCACCATCAACATCAGAACCAGCTACAGGTATCTGTGGTGTATCAGATGTTTTACCTAAAATCCAATCTTTATATTGTTGAGTATCTTGTCTCCCCTCAGCATAACTTCTGTTACGTACAAACCTCTCTGCCATATCAGATTTGATAGCAGAATTGTCTGTAAGATATTGAGAATAAATATACTTAGAGTAATCCAAACAGTAGGATGGATCATTAGACTTCTTACTAGGATCTATATCATCATTAGGCCTTAAAAAAGCCCCGTTCATAGAAATATTTGTTGGTAAGCCCATAGTCTTTAATAGTATTGATGCAAAGATAACGTAAATAATATGCAAAATAAAAGAAAAAAGCCAACATAAAACTGGCTTTTTATTAATGTGTCATTTTAAAACCCCTGTTATTATAGATATTTAGTTAAAAAAATCACTTATATCACTAGTATCATCTTGCAATATCCCTTCAAATAGAGATGCATATGATGTTTCAGCTCCAATATAAGAAGCCCCAACCGCTACAAACAAGTCATAATCAGTTAGTGCTTCTACCCCTTTTATACTCTTGGCCTGTTCTAATACTTCAATATGCCTTTCTAAATCTACAAAGTTTTCAATATAATCCTGATGTAACTGCATTATCTTTTGAGGGAATGCCCCTTTATTATAAAATCCCGGAGTTTTTTTCCATACTCCAGATAAATCTCTTGAATATTTAAGGTATCCATCATAGTCTCTTCTGACAAAATAATTCCACACCAAAGGTATATTAATTTCAGGAAACATCATCGCTCCATAATAAACACACATCATTAACATATCCTCAGCATAGCTATCAGGATCAAACGGTCTGTTTGAATATGTACACACAGTACGATACGTTTTCCATTCATGAATTGGCTTCCCTGGTGGGTCCACGGTCTCATCCCTTTCCATAAATACCGAACCTCCTCCGTTAGAAAGTCTCTTACCTTCAGTTTTTCTAAATAAGAATGGATCCGCACCAGCCGTAAATATATACGGCTTTAATGGACGGAATACTTTTTTATCCTTTCCATCAACATCCTGTATTATCTCTGATATTCTCTGGTTACTCTCATTATCACTTAGTTGCATAGATATTATCCACCTACCATTTACCGGGTCATCATGCCATATTACGCGAGTATCAGGCTCTCCGTTCTCCCATTGGAAATTACCCCTTTTAGTAATAGTCTTGTCAAACATCAGTTCTTTCATACGTTTAACAATCTTCTTCATATTAAGTCCTGAACCTGAGCCAGCGGTTATAAAACATTGTGAGAATGATGTAGGATGCAAACGAACCTCTTCTTCATATTCTTTGATTGACTCTTCATCCTCCCTTAGTAATATCTCTTCAATAACCTCATTCAAATATCTTTTAGCTCCAATAAGTTTACTGTTACTGTCTCTAATTGGCAATGCCCAGTTATGTTTTTCATTTTCATTAGGGTCTTCTATTATAGATTCTCCGAACATATCTATAAATCCCTCAAGACCATCATGAGCTGGTATAAACATATTAAACAGTCCTGATTGAGTTTGCCCAATCTTATTCCTTTTTTCATAATGGGAATGTGAGCATAGTCTATAGAATGCTTTTCCACCAGCCTCCGACATCTCACCAACTGTTGATGTATTTATAGCTAATCCATGAATAAACACTCCATTACCCTGCGCAAGACATTTTTTCTGAACATCCCACCTAGCATTAACATCCTCTAGTAAAGTTTTTCCTACCTCATCATTATGTAGTACCTTTAATTTATCGCCATCATACCATGACCTATTTGCGCTATTTGCCCATGTTATCTCCGATTCAAGTCCCGTGGCTATATTAACAATGGAACCTTTACCTCCTATTTTCTTAGATGGCATATCAAATTCAAGCTTTGTTTTTGGGTCTGTAGATCCAGCGTAGCTAGGTGAGAAAAAGAATGGTAGTTTCCTCCATGGCTTCACTACCGCTTTAGAGAATGCTTTACCGGCTGAGTCGCCATCCATGGATTGTATTCCTCCGTGGGAGTTCTCTAATAATGATAAAACTGCTAATAGTATTTCATCAGCTCTATATGTAGCTCCCTCTCTTCTATGCTTTGGGTAGTTTATACCATAACAAATCCTTCTTTTAAGATCAAGATAAAAATCTCCCTTTTGCGCTGCTACTAAATCAGGGTCTTTATCTTTAAGAAACCTAAGTAAATCCCGTTCCGAGTGAAAAAATGACAATACCGTTTTGGTATCTCTATCGATAGCTCGGTAAATATAATAAGCTTCGGTAGTGGTATATGCATATCTTACAAAGTGATAAAACTTTCTATCTCTACTACGATAATCAGGTAATCCAATATCAATCCTCCAGTATGATAAAAATAAGTAATGCCACCCATCTATATATGTTGGCTTCCCATTTATATAGCACCAGTATCCATGTATCCTGCGATCCCACTCTCTTTTAATAAATGCTATCTCCTGACTATAATTATCTTGATAGTGAGTTAACTTAGTCCATACCTCATCGATACTTTCGCAAGAGTCTTCTAATTCCTTTAATCTAATAGGATATTCAGGAACCTTAAAAAACTGTTGTCTGTTAACTAAACCATATCCATCTATAGTTTTTAATTCTGGAGGGTCTGGTAGTTTTATTTTTATTGTATGCAGTACATCATCCTCTTCATTAAACAGGATGAATGTATCATGAATCTTATACTTGCTTACTATATCCTTTAGTGACTTAGCCATCTATTTATCATAAAGTTTAAAAGTATCGATATTAGTATAAGTATGAACTAGTTTTTTCATATCAGCCCCTGCTTTTTCTACCATTTTAATCCTATCATCCAATGTCATATCATCCTCCTGCATCACTGTCCACATCTCTGACATTAGTACTGTATTAAATATCATTAGTGATGAGCGGAGTGCGCTTTTTGGGAATACATCCACAAATTGAGCCTGTACAGCTCTTTCTAGCATAGTATCTTCTATTGACTCTAATATATCCGCCATTTTTTTCTCATAAGTTTCTGCGCTCATTATTTTATTTTTTCGTAAATAGCCTTAGTTATTTCAATATCGTACATTGCATTATGGAGTTTACTTTCATCTAATGGAATGTTTAGATGTTTAGCTACGGTCATAAGTTTAAAGTTAGGCATTGTATGTCTTTGCATCATTAACTTTTGTGATGCTAACACAAACACATCTATTGGACTAGACCAGAACCAGCTACCGAAATAATCATCTCTACATTGCACAAAAAATGCTCTTAAGAAGTTATTATCGAATGCTGCATTATTATATCCCACCAAAAAGAACTTCTGTGTTTTGTTATACTTATCGACATATCTACCAAGTATAGCGGTAATCTCCCTATAGACCTTAATCATTTCTGGATATTGTAATATATCCTCTTTTTTTACCCCAGCTACATCAAGTGCTGCCTGTTCAATGATGGCCTTAGGATTTGGCCTCACTTTAAAATCAAACTTTTCTTTTATTTCACCATCTACCTCTACCATTCCAGATAGTTGATGGATTCCATTCTTCCAAAAATGAACTCCTGTAGTCTCTAAATCAAAATAAAACAACAATGCCATAATTTATATCCTTTTATATGTATGAAGTGTGCCGCTAGGACAAACCTATTTATTAACCCTCTCATAATACCTAGAAACATTATCCCACCCTTTAAGCTCTTTAGCATAGTACTCAGGAGAAAGATCAACCTTCTTACTTTCAGAAAACTCTGATAAACTCCTAGATAAAAAGTAATCAACATTCTTAGCTAAAAAATCATCCTTTAATGAATTAATAGTCAAACGTAAAGTAGAAATATTTGCAATAAGAGATTTCTTGTTCTCACTACCCTCTTTCTCACTATCACTATCAAATGTAATTAACCGCTCTAACTCCCTAAGTAAAGAATCCTCATAAGTAATAAGAACAGTATAGTCAGTATCCCCTAATAGCATACAGTAACGTATAACCATATGATTGATAACAGGATTTAAACTCCTTATCATCTTATCAACAAGTATACCAAAAGTCCCATTGTCGTTAACGGGAAACCCAGCCATGTTTGCCGCCTCTACCCTGCGCTCCATAATGTCCGTGATGGCGATAAGTGGAGAGTTACGGTCAAATGCATATATAATATACCTCAAAACATATTCCCTCTTTATCTGAGAGGGTAACTTAACCCTGAACTCCTTGTACTTAGACAAAATAGGAAATACCTTCATTAAATCACTGCCTATCTTGTGATCATAAGGGTTGATTAGTAATTGCTCGAAATCTTGTGCTACATATTCCATTATAGTTTAAATATTATTTCACCATCATCATAATCCTCTTCGTAAACCTCATTATCATTAATCTCCTCCAATTTAGGAAGATTAACTAAAATACTGTTAGATATCCCCCTAGTTATAAAGAAACTCTTGTACTTAATAGGCATCTCAATAGACTTAACTAACTTGCTGCGTATGTGGTCGTAAGAACCCATACTAGCTCCATTACCATGAAAAGTCCTTAAAAAAAACTTTAATGTAGTGAAAATGCCAACTATATCCTTATTTAAGTCCTGAATGATAATCATTATTTCAATGCCCCATTTACTATGTATCGCTTCATATTAAAGGAAACCTTAGCAAAACACCACCTGCGCTGTACTACAACATAATCACCAAATTCATCATTACTATTGTCATCTTTAAAATCTAAAGTCTTGTGTAAGTTGTTCTCTATCCGCTGATTAGCATGTTGCTTGATCAATACTATGTCACCAGCAATAATGTCCCCAATGTCCTTGTACTTCTTTTCTACGAAGTCCTGTGCCGGTTTGCCTACATGTGTTACCTGTACCCATCTGGCTGATTTCTTAGAGGCGATTATAAGTGTGGTGTCTGTCTTTAAATGAATAGCCTTGCCTACTAAGTAACCGTTTATTGGAGTTAATGTGCCTAAATTAGTCTCCGTAGGTACCTTGAAGTAAATATCAGCGTAACGTACTATAATATAAATGTCGCCATCGTGGGAAAACCATGTGGGGTCTGGATATGAAGCCGCTTGGTCATATTCCCCCGCTAACGCCATCATTACAGCGAAATACTCTATGTAAACCTTGTCTCCTTTACTTAACTCCATGTCAGTCTTCCATTCCATCGAATTCCCCGGATCACTCTTGTTGAAGTACAGATGCTCAGGGACGGATTGTACCGTGCCAATTACCTGTGTGTGTGCAGCTGGAGTATATTTAGTCTCTAAATAGAGCTTAGTGCCGTCTTTAAATGATAGTGTGTCATTGAGGTGGTTTAGCTTTATTACTACCCTGTTTATGCCTGCTTTGACTTTATTGATGTCTTTTACAACTAGTCCTTTTGGTATTTCATTCATGTGGCAAATATAACATTTTATTCATAACTACTGTATTTATAGCCCTAAATACGGCAATTATTTTTTGTAGCATATTTTTAGGTATGTTCAAACCATAAACTAGTTATGTGATTAAAAACTGCTTATTTGCGGATGCCTATACCTCTTAAAAGATGATATGTGTGTGTCCTTAATTGCACTTAATAATATATAACGGGGGGCGGACATAAAATAAAAAACGCAAATTTGCGGCCCCCATACCCTGTTTTTGGCTTGAAATCAAAAATAATCACAAACATAAAAAGCATTTATTTTACACCTTATTATAAAAAGGAAGGAAGATGTGATATAAAAAACAAATTAGTTATACTATAACTAATTTAATACTCTACAACGTGCGTAATTACTCTCTCTTATGCAGGGGGACAAACAAATGTAGAGTATAATGGAGAGTTCAACTACATTACAATCGCATACACACACCAGCTGCAAACACATGGTCAGTACAGCTAAGGTATATTAAACCATGAACAGGCTGTATGTACGTGAGTGCCTGTATTTTGCATCTTAATTACATTAACAGTTATGTATAATAATGGTCTATAACAATCGTAGTTTTGTACTTAATTAATCATGTATAAGAAATGAAAGATCTTTTATTAGCATATGGCATAACACCAGTCGGGAAATCTATTCACGATCTTACCCGAACTGAGCATATATTAATACTATTATTATATGCTCAGTTAAAATATAAACAATACGCCAATAGTTCTGACATATATAGATTAATGGAGCCCGTAAGGGTAAAAGGATCATTAACATATTATATCCATCTGTTGCATAAGAAAGAATACACAATTAAACATAGTGTAAACAAGTACACACTAACCGAAAAAGGAAAAGCAGCCGTACATCAAATTAATGAGAACCTGCAAGAATACAAACGACATTTGGATAAAACATACCCAAAACAGCCCCAAACAGACAAAAAATAAGTATGTAGAGGCAATTGTAGAGCTACAACTCACATTTTAACTTACTACTGATACACAGTCACTTAGTCAAAATTCCCCCGTACATATATAAACCAAATTTAAACGCCAATTAGTTTTATTAAGAATTCTTCAAAAACAGCCCAAAAAGCCAATAAACCGCACCACCAGGAAACAAACCACTTGTAGCACGAAAGCCAACCACCCCACCAGCCACCCCACCACAGACCCTCAGCAACCACGCGCAACACAACAACCCCCAACAACCCCACCCACACCCCCCAAACCCTCCATTCCCCCATATGCCACCATTCTTTTACTTTTCACATTCCTTCTATTCATTACATTACTTATAGTTGTTATACCTTTATCTTATTTAGATCTTATTGCTTTTAAGGTTTGTCCTAGCGGCACACGTCAATTATTCACAGTAATTTTACTATTTATGTTTTTAGTGATGACTGTAAACACCTGTTAATACTATAATCTTAAAAATAAATAGAAAATAAATAGTATTTTGCTTGACAAATGAATTATTATAACTATCTTTGTGCTTTAATTACAAATATTAAAACATAAATGATGACAACTCTAACAAAAATGCAAACGCTTAAGATGCTGCAAGATGATAATGTTAAAAGTACAAACATCAGAACCTTTTTGAGCAAAAATAAAAAGTTTAACTTCCCACCGGCCACCAAAATGTTGATTTGGTTAAAAGTTATTGAAATAAAAAGAGACAAGGTATTTTGGAAAGAAGAGAATAAAAGGATAGCCAAAGGGTTTGGGTTATCAGTAACTGAATATAAAATGCTAAAAACTAAAGCATTTTCAGTACTAGAGGCCTTTAATACAGGCCACTCTATGGGATGTCATAAGTTTGTCCACATAAATAATACAGTTTTTGCACGTAAAAACGAGACCTTTGAATATTCAATTTCATCAAAACATAGAGCTAATCACGGGAATGTTAATATTCATTTAAACAAAACTGAATTGCGAAATATTGAGTTAATCCATAATATTTGGACAATCAAGGGCAAAAACCATACTGCAAAATGGCTGGAGTCAACCGGAAACAAAGGCAGCTACCAGGTTAACCTTGTCAAAGGTTTTATTTTTGGCAAATCACACGGTGACACATTACTTGAGGCAAAAGCAACTTTTAAGAAGTCATTAATGTTACAGCAACGAGAAAATTTAGGTAATGACAAATTTATAGGGCTTGAACACATAAAAGGTATCGGAGCCTGTAATGCTGGAATAAAAGCATTTATACAAAAGCATAATTTAAACATTGATATGGGTTATAACTTAGGTTATCTTAAAAGCCTTGAACATAGTTCTTTTTTAAATAGACTATAATTTCCTTTATACAAATAATATTAATTAAAATAATTAGGGTTAGCCTAGCGGCATTCCATCCGACAGAGCAGCCCATAAATTTAAAGATATGAAATTAACACTACCAATTAATACTAGAAATTATGACATTAATAGTCTGTATATCCAGTATTTTATCAACAACCACCGAGCAACGTTAATAAAAGAAGGTAAAATGTGTAAAGGTGAAACCGACCACGTTAAAAGACTGGAGATAGACCAGTTAAATAGTAATTGCTTGAGTATAGCAGCCACATTGATAAATTAAAAAAGATGAGCTCATTAATTAACTTGTGTATGATCCCGTTTGTATTTATTAATATAATACTAATTCTAGGAACCTTTGTTGGTAAAACAATTGGTTTTAGGAGGTCCAGCAGAGTAATTTTACCAGTTGAAATAATAATAATCATCATTTATATAATACTACAATGAAAGAATATACAACCACCATTCCCATTATAAGCTTGAAAAAAGAACAAAGTAATTTTAAAAAAGTTAAAATTACATCTTCACAGGATAGCAGAGATTATATTAGACAATTTTATAATGATGACATTGGAATATATGAAAGCTTTTTTTTACTTTTATTAAATAGAGCAAATAATACAACAGGATATGTGAAGATCAGCCAGGGTGGAACAACCGGTACCGTTGTAGATATTTCAATTATCTGTAAGTACGTGATCAGTTCTTTAGCTCAACGCATTGTAGTCTCCCATAACCACCCAAGCGGCAATATTACACCAAGTGAGCAAGATATACAGCTAACTAAAAAAATTTACTCAGCTCTTCAGCTTTTTAATATACCCTTATTAGATCATATTATACTTTCAGGAGAAAATGATAATTACTTTTCTTTTGCTGATGAAGGCCTTTTGTAGGTTTGTCCTAGCGGCACACGTCAATTATTCAATTAAACTTTAAAACACTATTTTTATGAAACATTTACGAGATTATTCCCAAGAGAAACAAACGCAATTATTTAAGCAAACAAATACATTTTTTGCTTTTAGTAAAAAACAATTTGAAGAAGGTAAAAAGGAAAGTATTACATACGTTTCTTTAGGTGCCGGTATGTTATGCGATAAAACACAAGTTAAAACCCTTACGGATGGACTCCACGCCATTAACGAGGAAGCGATAAAGCAGGACATAAAAGAAAACGGTATCAAAAATATCATTTGGCGAGAGTTCGCAAACTATGAATGCCAATTAGGTATGGACTATACAGATGCCAGTAATGCGCTTGCAGATTACCCAATAACAGATGAGCAAATCAACGAGCAATGGAAGCCTTTTTTTGATAATTGCGTAAAAAATGATTATTTCTAATAAAAACCCGTATTTGTAACAAGTTGATTTATAACAATTTAGTCAGCTTGTTACAGTACATAAACACAAAGAAACCATGAGTAAAATAAAAACAGAAAAGCAGTTTTTAAAGCAGGTTAAACAGATGTTGAGCCAAAATGACTTTTACACTGACATAGACAGACTTATTATTAAAGCATATAGAAGCAGTGCCCTAAATACAGAGGATCTTAATACAGAGGATTTTACAACCGCGGGAATTGTAGCCGCGGCAGTATTAAACGCATTAATTCCAAGGTTCCAGCCATGGAGTAAAGAGGCGGCAAGAGAAGTTGAAAACTTAAATTTATTTATCTAAAAATCATCATCATGAACACACAACAAAAAAAATCAACAAACATGAGTTACGCTCAAAAAAAACGCATTGCAGACCGTTATTTATTTAATTCATTCGGATTATGTTGGGATGACCTCGGAGACATTAACAGCCTACATGATACAGAGACAGAGCAGGACATAATCGAATTTTGTGACGAAAGGATCCAGGATGTTTAAAAAACAAGTACTAATATATTCAGACACAATCAGACAAAACCCTGAAAACTATTTAATCGTAAAACGCGAGCACGGGCATTTGATAGCAAGTATATTGAACATGGTAATACACTAGTGAATATTTGTAATAAATAGGTTTGCCCTTGCGGTACACTTCGCCCTGCAACCCTTCGGAGTTGTGGGGTTTTAGGGTGCCGTAAGGCAAGTAACAAAAATAAATATTATGCAACAACAATCAGTAATACAATGGGATTTAGCCACGCACGAGGCAGCCCAACGCAGAACCAGGGGACAACAAAAACGAGTCGATAAAATGACAGAGTTTTTAAACTCTAAATGTGATTTGTTTAGCTCCCAAGATTTCTATTATTATGCAGGTGAAACAGGACAGCCAATTGAAAGTATAATGAAAGCCGCCAAGTTTAATACTAATATCGATACTCTACTGAAAAACGCTTCAATAGATAATGATTATGAATTAATAAATTTACTTATAACTAACTTAATATAAAACATCATGAAAACATTAATTATTATTTGCGGAATATTAATTGCAGGAATATCCATAACATTATGGCTATTCAAATGCCTCCAGGAAGCCCCTGAGGCGATTGAAGACGAAAAAGGGAACATAACAGGATACAAGCCTTTAAAACCTCCCTTAAGCGATTACAGCGTTAGATTACATAGCTTACAAACCGACCTTAATCTGTATTATATTAAATTAACAGAATTATATACTTTTTTTAACTTTGTTAACGGAAGTACTGATTCTAATCTTGATCTTGACTCTAAGGAAATCGAAAAAGTTATAAATCAGGCACACATAACACTCGAAGCTCGTGATAATATGAGTGGAGATGTTTACGATATTATAGTTTTAGGTGTATCATCAAAAAATATTATCGCGGTAGACAACAGAGACCATAATACTATTATGTGGGTTCCATTCTCTAAGTTAACCACAATTGAAGATCAAATACTTTTAGTAAATGAAATGCACAATTTAATATAAAAAGCCATGGACGAAACAAAAACTATTGAAGAGCTAGAAGCTGAAATCGCAGCACTTAAAAGAAAATTAAAATTTTCTGTCATCTGGGATGTAGAACATTTTAGATACGCGGCACTAGAAGACCACCACAGTATATATAATTATGATAAGTTTAAAGGTGCTCTTATTATAATGCTTAGAGAGCATGATCGTAGTAATGGGATTACATGGGATACTGTTAGGTTATATCTTAAACGTTATTGTGTTTATAAATAGGTTTGTCCTAGCGGCACATTTCGCCCTGCATCATTGGTTTGATGTGGGGTTTTTGGGTGCAATAATGTTAAACTTAAAACTAAAATTATGAGTTATCTAGTATTACCAAAAAAAGTATTTAACAGCCCATTAATTGAATTTGCAAACTTCAAAGATGGTAGCCATGTTAATTTAATTAGACTACATACACCATATGCAAATGGTAACTCTTATGCAGTCCATGAGACAACTAAAAGCCCTTTTTGCTCAAATGGGTTATTCAAAACTTATGAGAAAGCAAAGATTAAATTTGATTTAATGGTGCTAAACGCAAGTTATGTATCTATGTTAATCATTAAAAATGTAACCAGTAATTAAAACAAATACCATGAAAGGATATTCAAGTTCAGACAGTTACCAAATAGATAATGAAAAACAAAATTCAGTTTTTTATAGTCAAAATACAGAGAGAAATCTAACTGCAAAAGCAATGTATTACAATCGTATAATAAAAACCGAAAGGGTAGTAGTTATAAGCGGGACCAGGGAGAAACCAACGGCCGGTACTCTTATTAAAGTTACTCTAGTGAACACACCTCAAAAAAAATAACTATGCAACACCTAATTCAGAATTTAGATACAATCGCTAAATTAACGGCGCAGAAGATGATAATTGAAATAGAGCCCCTGATAAACGCGGCATTTTTAATTATAACAGATGATGTTAATGATAATGACACCGAAATATTGGAGCCATATGTTAACCTGATGTTTGATATTAGAGACTCGCACCTAAAAGATTTAAGCTTGCAAATTACAATCGATGGTGATGATTGGATTACTATTAACACACGGAAGCTTAGAGATATGGTTGATGAATTTTTAAAAGCTTTAAGAAAGCAGACCAGAGAAATTAAACTAACTGAAGAGGGGTTAAATAATACACTATGAGAACATTAAAATTATCACATGATGAAATTGATTTAATTACAGCCTCATTAAATCACATATACGCTAACAAGCAAAAATTATTAGGCACTGAGAGTCTAATACTATCAGGCAGCGAAAAGAGTGCTACAAGCATAATGGCTACCAAAATAATGAATTTAGCGCACGAGATAGAAGAAGGGGCAAAAGATGTATGATTAAAAAAAGTTTTTTATCTCGGCTGGTAGGTTATGTTATAGCTCTTCTTATTATTTGCGCTATTGTAGGCATACTTATACTTATTCAAGTATCTAATATATAATCTCTATTAATTAATGTTATTAAAGCCTCTATGTTCATAGGGGCTTTTTTGGTTTGTCCTTGCGGCACACTTCAATTATACTGTTCTTTATATTCCTTTTTGAGCCTGATTACCGCATCAAAAAACCGTTTGAAATTAGCCGATGAATATTGAATCTCATAACGTCCCCTCTGTTCTGTGGTGCCATTATCCGTCAAATGATGCTCTTCAGCGGTCATTAACATTATATTTTCTGGATTGAGTCTGTAATGTGGGTATTTATTTAAACCCTTAGCCAGTATATGTGCAAAGCAACTCGGTGAATATTGAACAGCCTTACCTGATATAGTACTTACATGAGGTGAATTTTCCCATATGTGAGCAAACATATCCTTCTCATTCAAAAATCCCCATTTTGTGCTGTATGGGAATGATGTTGAAAAGCGTTTTTTAGCCATGTTCCTAGTCTCCTTTTTTATTTCTCCACCTCTCTGGTTATCTAAACGTATCCGGTTATGATCATTACATAATTTATGACGTTTATTAACTATTAATCTCTTTTCAGTAGACCCTTCTTTTGCGCACCCTGAACATATTCCGTATTCTAATTGCATAATAAAACTCTTAAAAAAGGGCTGCCGAACCTCCTTAAGTGGCAACCCTTACAACAACTGTTTACAAAAATTTATTATTATGAATAAAGTATTACCATGCAAATATACATTATTTTCCCATGTAAATACATTAAAAAACCCTTAAAAACAAATTAATATTTTTAAGGGTCAAATAAACAAATGCCAAGCGTTAAAAGGATATGTCAAATATAAAGTATAAATATTGTAACCATCTAATTATTAGATGATGTAAATATAGGGAATTTTAAAAACCCCCCAGGCTCCACACTTGAGGGGTCAAACACACATCAAAAGAACACGAAATCCACATCCGCATTTTGACTTCAAATATAACCTCGTCACTCTTCAGTAATTATAACTAATGGATTGGCTACATTAACTTGTCCCATCCTTTTACCAACTTCATCCCTTGCTACATACACCAGTATTTTTACGCTGTCTGGTAATATAATTGATTCTACCTCTATTGTGGCTACATCTTTTTGCCCTACCATCCATGATTGGTAAGCATAATTTGATATTACTGATACTCTTGTTATCATTTGTTATTCTGTTAAATTACACATCAATTTGTACATTCCTCCCTCTTCTGAATTTACCCAATTATTTTTTACATTTTTCTCATACATATCAGTTAAAGTATCCCAATTATCAACTAAATTACTCCATTCTTTCGATAGTGGTTTTAATTTATCTAATTGAGACTTCCACTCAGGAATGAACTCTAACATTTTATAGCATCTACTAAAATCGTCTGGATCATAAGGGTAATTAATATCATAATACTTATTACCTATTAAACAATTCCACATAGTTTTACTACTCATCCCTGTTGATGCGTTACCTATCCACCATAACGCTCTTTCCCTTACTGTTTTTGTCATTATTTTATAACCTTTAAGTAAACTCCTGGGTTTAGTTTATCCACATAATGAGCCAAATTTGGCGGCATAGGTGGCACTGCATACATATACCTAGTACTATCATCAGGTATCCATTTAGCATCTGTCATACAATCACATACTTGCTGGGAGAGGTTGTTAAAATCCCATATCCCCCGTGTTCTGCGGACAAATATCATTTCCACGAACAAAGGGAACCCTTGCCCTTCATACATCTTTAAAAAATCCTCTGTTAATGATCGGTAAATTGGACTTTTAGTCTTTTGGTAACCTTTAGCATTATCACTTTTAGCTACAAATGGAATAACATACTTCCATACACCTTTCATTAATACTTTCCATTTAGACCTTTGTGCGTACTTAACTCTGATCTGTGTACTGTTCTTGGAACTAAATACTTCCCCTGCAATAAATAAGTAATCATCCTCATTAAACATTCTGTCCATGGGAACCGAGTTTTCTGACAATGGTTCGGGCATGGTATCATCCTTCATTATAAGCCTGCCTTTTTTACCAGCTACTAAACTCCCTGATTTTACCAACCTTCTGTACTCCTCTAATGTCATTGAATTAATTCTCACTGCTATAATCTTAAGTATCGTTCAGCCTCAATAAAGTTTAATTCCCAGTTATTGAATAGTGCTGCCACTAATTCTTTTTTACTTTGTTGAAAACTCATCTTTTCTATCTTAGGTTCTGTCTTAATGTAGGTGTTTTCCCTTAGTATCTTACTTGCTCCTTTTTTAATGTATGTCATAAGATTTGGTTTGTCCTTGCGGCACACTTCAATTAACCTCTTTAACTGTCTCAATCTTCTTTGGTGGCTCAGGGGTAACTAATCCCATTGTTACCTTAACCTTTGCAAATTCCATCTTCAGGTAAGTAGTGATTAACTGTTCGTTGCCGGTATTAACATCTTTGGGAGCAATCTCTACCTCTAGGAACTCAATTACCTTTAAAGCTTCGCCTTTTTCCATTTGCTCCTTAGTGTACAGCTTCTTATCAAGGTCTATCTCCTCAGCTTGTAAACGTTTTGCTCCTACCCTTAACTCAATCTCATCAAGGTTAATCTTTACCGCTCTGCGCTTGTAAGATTCTTCTCTTTTGGATAGGTCGTTTAATGCCTTAGTTAGTGGTCTACTCCAGCTTAATACTTTTTGTTTGCCAATAGTGTTTTCAGAAAGTAATGATGCCACCTGATCTTCATTCATCCCTGCGAAATTTAAAATCTCGGTAATTGTCCTTTTAACTTTTAACTCTTTTGTTTTTGACATTTTTAAATTGTTTTAAATTCTTTTTTAATTGTAATTGGTATTCTCTACGAGCTTCTTTTAGCTCCGGTGTTTTTGAAATACTATCATATGTGAATTTCATATCAATAGCCGTTGGTTCCTACTTACTGTTTATGTATGCTATGTATTGAGAAAATTTACTCAT
>Ga0307988_1001064_pt1 | contig 16609 bp, 14 predicted proteins | sample EllFjometagen183_FD_203166 | JGI IMG/M metagenome (GOLD analysis project Ga0307988, IMG submission 203166) | Marine microbial communities from Ellis Fjord, Antarctic Ocean - #183 | ecosystem: Environmental > Aquatic > Marine > Unclassified | place: Southern Ocean | collected 2014-10-08 | reverse complement strand
ATCCAGGTTGCTTTTAATCATTTTACCAAAATATATTCTGGCTGCTTTGGATTCTATAGCATCCCGTAATATAAAATTTCCGGTTATGTTTTGTTGTGTAATAAGTTTTATCTGTGTCCCTTTTCTCGGTATTGTTTCTAGAAAACCTTCAAGTTCCAACATGGTTATTACCTCAAGAACCGGAGTGACACTAACATTATAATCAGCTGCTATTTGTCTTCTATTTATGATTAAGCCGGGGGGCAGCTTGCCGGATGAGAGATCCTGCAGCAGACGTGCATGCAACTTTTCTGCGAGTAAGGAAGGCATATGATACTCCTTGAAGTGTCACGTGAAACTTCACAAACATAATAAAATAAGAAGTGATGAATGTCAATAAAAAACCGGTGTACTAAAACACCGGCCATATTATTTCTGTTAAATTAGTAATCGCGATTTTCTGCAGGGGGATATACAACCAGATCCCTTAAATAGGGAAGCTTTACCATATCTCTTGCAAAAGCAGCTTTTCTTGCTTTATTAACGTAAGTTGGACTCTGAAAACTGTAGGTAAAATTTGTATGGATATCATAGGTACCATTAATTAATGCATACGTATCCTCTGTCATAACCAGTTCTTCATCAGTAGGAATTACAAAAATTTTCACTGGAGAGTCTTCAGTTGAAATTTCCAGCTCAGCATTTTGACATCTGGCTTTATCATTTTTATCAGCATCTATGCAAATACCGATACTTTCCAGACCGGAGAGTGCTTTTATTCTTATATGGGGAGCCATCTCTCCCACACCTGCTGTCAGAATAACTGCATCAACTTTTCCTATGGCAGCAGTGTATGAACCTATATATTTCTTAATTCGATAGCATTCCATATCTATTGCAAGCTGGCATGACTCGTCACCTGCTGCTGCATTATCACGTATGTCTCTGCGATCACTGAATCTTCCGGTAATACCGAGAAGACCGCTTTTTTTATTTAGAGCAGAATCTATTTCAAGCGCAGACATTCCGGTAGTATTTATCATAAATGGAATGATTGCCGGATCCAGATCACCTGACCGGGTTCCCATTATTAATCCTTCTAGTGGAGTAAGTCCCATCGAAGTATCAATACAGACACCATTTTTAACGGCACATATAGATGCGCCGTTACCTATGTGTGCAATTATTATATTGGTATCCAGAGCACTCTTTCCTAAAAGAGCAGCAGCACGTTTAGCGGTATAAATGTAACTGGTTCCATGAAATCCATAACGTCTTACATTATTATTCTCATACCATTCAAGCGGAACAGCATAAAGGAAAGCCTCTTTTGGCATAGTTTGATGCCAAGCAGTATCCATTATTGCACAGTGATCAATATTCGGTAAAACCTGCTGTGCTGCTTTAACCCCTAAAATGTTAGCCGGCATATGCAGTGGGGCCAGTTGAACCATTGATTCAAAGGTTTTCATGGCTTCATCAGAAATAATTATTGACTGTTTGAAAACTTCTCCTCCATGTACAACCCGATGACCAACAGCTTTTATCTCCGAGATGCTATCAAGTACCCCGTGCTGTTTATCTGTAACCATCTTGATGATCTTCTCGATTGCTTCCTTATGGGTAGGACAAGAGAATTTCTCAATTATTTCTTCCCCATTATAATTATGTTCAATAGGTGATAGTTCCTGCCCTATTCTTTCAACAACACCGACTGCCAAAACGTCACGGTTTTCCCAGTCATACACCTGATATTTCACAGATGAGCTGCCGCAATTGAGAGTCATAATAACCATGCTAAATTCCTCCGCACCCAAACTTTTAAAATTAAAAAATGAGAAATGTATCCAACTATTTCCAGAAAATAAAAACATATGAAATTAACTTACTCACCAAAGCCTGAAATGATGACAAATATTGTACAACATTGTAAAAAACCAGGAATGAAACAGATCCGGATTTATAGAGAAACGCTTTTTGTACGCTTCTCACATATTGTGTATTTATTCAATCAATAGAGCTATGTAAGTGATAGAATATTGTGTCACGTTATAGTAAAAATTTCAATAAGTTTTAGAAAATCTGAATATTTATTGCTGTTTTTTTAGTTATAAAAAGTATGAGACAATATATTTACATATTTCTATCAGTACTTATTATTAGTTCAATAATTCCTGTGTCACTGCATGCAGAAAATCCCAATTACCCTTTAACTATACGTACTCAAATTAGTCTACGTGCTGCTGATACTGGAATTACATCAAGATTTATACTCAATTCTTCATTTCCAAATACGGGGTGGGATTTCCGGATTGCTTTGAACCAATCAGAACCAGAACTCCCGGAAATATTTATACGCTATAATAGTAAGAATTTTTTTACTCAAATGGGATCAATGTATATTAGCGGTTTGCAGCATTACCTGGAAAACCCATTTTCGGTGAATAGTTATAAAGATTTCTTTTCATCAGTTTCTGTCTCTCTGGCATCAGTACCTATCACTACCAAAAATGCTGGCAAAAAATATCCAGAAGTACTGATAGGCTGGAAGAAAGAGGAACATTTGCTAGCCGTCCCAGTTGCCCTGTATGCATATGCAGTGCCCCCGGGATTCAATGAATCTGCCCTTTATAAAGCAGGATTTATTGGATATTCATTTTTACAGCAGCAGTCAATACAAGTTGGGGCCTTAATGCATGGTCTACAAAGTGGTGACAACCTGTTGGAAGATTCAGAATGGTATCCTGAAGAGATGCAGGCTAGATCTGATTCAAGAGAGGGGGTGTCAGCCGGAGTTGCACTACATCAGGAGAATTCATTTGCTGAAAGCGGGATTATAGGATTGGTATCTCTGGATCCATTCCTGCAAAGTGGGTTTATGGCAGGAGGTGCTCTCTCTTTGAACAGAGGTTTGTTAAGTATAAAGTATTTTCAGACAATTTATTCACCTGCATATCCAATTGTTTATCCTGAAAATTCAAATGGCAGGTTAGCTCTGCAAGCTGGGTCTGTGATTTTGGAGCTGCCGAAATTATTACGAATATCAGTGAAAATGTCTGAAGAAATATATTCAATTGACTGGAGTTTTAGAGATGAAATAGAGGCAGATAGATCGTGCATCACAGATGCAGAGATTGAATTGGGTATAGTTGTGATAAAACTTAAGGATTCACTGATTTACTCCTATCCAGTTAATGGACAGGAACTTTCAGTGTATAGAACACTCAATGCAGATTGTTCGCTGAATTTCGGAGTGCTGAAAATAGCAATGGATTTTACTGCTGCACATGCTAATCGACGCTTTAAAGAGAGCGGTAAAAGTGTTGCGCTGAAAATTAAAACAGGAAAACTGTATTGTTCATTCAAAATTGATTTTTCAGGCACAGTCCAAAAAAGTCGAATTGAATTGAAAATTTCTGGGGATCATTTTAAAATTAGTGTTAATGCTGATACTTCCATGAAATATCAAGTCTCAGTAACTGCAAAAATTTGAAAGAGTCATAATTTTAAAGATGCAGTAAGTATCTTGCTGTTTCAAAGTAAATTGCATATCCACAAATATCAATTAAAGTTGCCATTAATGGTGCTGACATGACTGTGGGATCAAACCCTGCCTTATGAATAAGCAGTGGAGCGATTGTTCCAAGCAGGTTTGAGAGCAGTACTACAAGCATAAGAGAGAACCCAATTACTACTCCCTCATAAATTCCCACTCCAGGTGGAAGAAGTATGCTTCTGAGGATTATTACAGCACCGGTTAATACACCCAGCAGGATTCCAATTATGAACTCCCGACCCAGAATTTTAAAGATTTCTTTAAATTGAATCTCTCCAGTTGCCAGTCCCCGAATCATAAGGGTAGATGATTGACTTCCGGTGTTTCCTCCGGTTTGTGTTATAACAGGCATGAATATTACCAGGAAAGCGGCTCCGGCCATAAGAGAAGTATATTGAGTAAGAATATTTGCTGATACGGTACCCATCAGCAGCAGAACAATAAGCCAGGGAACTCTTTTTCTTACCAGAGCCCAGATAGAACTGTCTAAGTATGAATCTGAAGAACCACCCATAGCACCCATCTTGTAAACATCCTCAGTTTGTTCTTCTCTTATAACATCAATTACATCATCAAAGGTAACAATACCGATAAGTACATGATCATGGTTTGTAACTGGAATAGCTGCCATATCATTCTCTTCCATTATTCTGGCAACATCTTCCTGGTCAGTGTCATCATATACGCTGACTACTTTTTCCTGGATGAGCGTAGAAATCTTCACAGCATCATTTGCTGCAAGAAGTTCCTTCATCGTGATAATCCCAATTAATCTTTCGAGTTTATCTATCACGTAGATACTAAAAAGAAATTCAACTGAATTACAATTTGCTCGAATGAATTGAATTGCCTGTGCAATAGTAATTCCAGCTTGTACCGCCAGGAATCGTGGAGTCATAAGTCCTGCGGCATCATCCTCATCATATCTAAGCAGAAAAAGCATTTCACGTTTACCGTCTTCACTAAGGTTCTCCCAGACGGCATTACGAACCTCTTTGCTCGCGCTTTGCATAATATCTACAAGATCGTCCGGTTCCATCATCTTAAAAAGTGTTTTCTTGTTTTGTGCTGAAAGACCGGAAATGATAAATTCCTGATCATGATCACTTAGTTCAGGTATTAAATCTGTTTTTATGTTCATTGGAAGATCTGCAAAAATTGTTAATGCCTCTTCAGCATTCAACTCCTGCCAGGCCTCAAGAAGATCAGAAAATGAGATATCATTTAAGAATTCTATTTTTTCGTTCTGAGACATTTTATCGTGGTATTCCAAATAGTGTTCAAGTATATTGCTCATAATCTTCCTCCTGGGTTAATAGAGTTTATTGAGGACTTAGCTGAACTCCGAATCACCAAGATAACGGACTTCACATTCAAGATCAATTGCGAACATCTGTTTTACTCTCTTTTTAACAACCGAGATTAATGAAAGTACGTCAGCAGTCGAAGCCTTTTGTTCAGGATTAATGATGAAATTAGCATGATAATCAGCTATAAATGCTCCATTTATCGAGAAACCGCTTAAACCGGATTTTTCGATAAGTGCTCCGGCAGACAATCCATAATAGGGATGATCTTTAGGAACATTTGGCTTCTTGAATACTGAGCCGGCAGATGGAGCATTATAGTGGCCCCTATTCTCCCGCTGTAAACGATAAAATATACACTTCTGTTTCAATTCATCCGGTGATGCAAAATTCTGGAAAGAAAAATGCATTTTACCAATAAATCCTATATCTGTAAAAAATACTGATGATCGGTAAGTAAAATCAGCATCTTCGGTTAGTATTCGAACTACTTCGCCATCATGAGTGATAACTTCTACCCAGTCAAGATGGTCAGAAATTTCACTGCCGAAACATCCGGCATTACCAAAAACTGAGCCGCCTATTGTTCCGGGCAGGCCATAAAACATCTCTAAACCCTGAAATCCGCTTTTTGCTGCTGAAGTAACAAGAGTATCCATTTCAATTCCACACTCAACCGTAAGTGATGTATCACATAGTGTTAATTTGCACAAGTTCTCAGTCTGAAGGATAATTCCCCGAATCCCGTTATCCGAAACAAGTACATTTGTTCCTTTTCCTAAGATCGTAATTGGAATTGCATACTGTTTGGCAAAAGGTAAAATCTCTCTGACTTCTGAAAGATTACCAGGTTGTATAAAAATATCTGCTGAACCGCCGCACTTTAAAGAAGTGTATTTCCTTAAAGGTTCGTTGTATCGTACTTCTGAAGTGATATTGATTTTTTTTAAAGATTCTTTTACATTTGAAATCACACACTTATTGTAGGATATTTATCCTGTTAGGGCAAATGAATCATTCCGCAATAAATGAGTTGATACCTTAGATAGTTTCAAAATTAGTAAATTTAATTACTTCTGCAGATACAATCAAACAAAACAGATACATTTTTGTAAGCTTTCTGTATAATTATTTAAAAGTATTGATTTCTATTGGTTTTCGCTGTAAAAACAGTTACCCTAAAAGAGAGGTTATGGCTAATTCAAAGGTGTAATATATTTGAGGGTGCCAGTTGTAAATTATTGAATTAATTATTCGACATAGTTGATTTTTCAATTAAAACTTCAGAATAACAATTTATTCATATTAAATTTACATAATTTTGTTTTTACAGGAACTTCAAGTACACATAAAGGAGAATGCATATTTATCACAGATAATGACTGATGATAAACTAAAAAAGTGATGAAAATTCAACTATATAATACACTAAACAGAGAATTGGAAACATTTTATCCCATAGTGGAAAATGAAGCAAAAATTTATACTTGCGGACCTACTGTTTATAATTATGCTCATATTGGAAATCTTAGAACATATATCTTTGAAGATATTCTGCGTCGAATAATGGAATACGCTGGGTATCAGATTACTCATGTTATGAACGTTACCGATGTTGGACATCTTACGGGTGATGATGATGATGGTGAAGATAAGATGCTGAAATCATCCAGAGAAACTGGCAGGTCTGTCTGGGATATTGCACAATATTATACAGATGCTTTTTTTAAAGACACAGACAAGTTAAATATATTGAGACCGCATACTGCATGCAGGGCTACAGAACACATTCCGGATATGATTAACTTGATAATGAAACTTGAAAATAATGGGCATACCTATACTGCAGGCGGTAATGTATATTTTAGCATAGACACCTTCCCCGATTACGGTAAAATGGCAGGATTAAAACTTGACGATTTACAATCGGGTGCCAGAATAGAGGTTGATACCAGCAAAAAAAATCCAAAGGATTTTGTATTATGGTTTACCAATTCCAAATTTGAAAATCAGGTAATGGTATGGGATTCTCCATGGGGAAGGGGTTATCCTGGATGGCATGTTGAATGCAGTGCTATGAGCATGAAATATCTTGGACCGCATTTTGATATACACTGCGGGGGTACTGACCATATAAATGTGCATCACACAAATGAGATTGCGCAATCTGAAGCTGCTACTGGTGTGAAATGGGTTAACTACTGGCTGCATGGAGAGTTTCTTATAGATGACACTGGAAAGATGTCAAAATCAAAAGGTGACTTTCTCACACTATCTTATCTTATTGATAAGGGCTATGATCCATTGGATTATCGATATTTTTGTATGGGAGCTCATTACCGATCTCAATTACAGTTCTCCTTCAACGCTCTTGATGCAGCAAAAAATGCGAGATTGAATCTTAAGGAACGAATTAGGATTATAAAAGATACTTGTAATGATCAATCGGATATGAAAGCGGAAGAATTATCAGTAAAGGGACGTGAATACTTAGAACTTTTTAATGAACATGTTGGTAAAGATTTAAATGTTTCCAGAGGATTGGCAGATTTATGGCAGACTATTAAAGACCAACTACTCCCGGAGCAGGAAAAATTGTTTATTGTAATGCAAATGGATTCTGTTTTTGGACTCTCTTTGCTTGAATTTGAAAATGATGATATAGAGACTATTTCCAAGGAGGTTGATTCACTAATCAGCGAAAGGAAGGTTGCACGTGAAAATCGAAATTTTTCCCGGGCTGATGAAATACGTGATATAATCCAACAAATGGGGATTGTTATAAAAGATACACCTGAGGGGACCATCTGGAGAAAAAAAGTGTAACTATCATGTTGGTGGGTTGTTGAGCTTATGGAAGTCAAAAGTAGCGGATATGAATCATTTAAACAAGTTTATAAGGAAGTTTTCCCGGTAATTATGCGGGTTGCTTACCACGTAACATATAATATGGATGCTTCTGAAGATATATGTCAGGAAGCATTTATAAGGTTTTTCGACCGTGGTCTTATATTTCCGTCGATTGATGAGGCAAAGTACTGGCTTATTCGAGTCACGAAAAATCTATCCATCAATTATGTGAAGCGGAAAGGCAGGGAGAAAGTTGCTGTTGATAAAATCAAGAAACAGCCGCTTCCTGCTGCTAAGACTGGGGAAGAGACAGTAATTGGAAATGAGACCTGTGAAATGGTGCGACAAGCAATCCAGTTACTGCCTGAGAAACTTCGAGCTGTATTAGTTTTGAAAGAGTATAGTGATCTGAATTATAAAGAGATTGCGAATATTTTAAATATTACGGAAAGTAATGTAAAAGTGCGGGTACACCGCGCTAAACTGCAATTAGAAAAATTGTTAAAACAGGAGGGAGTGCATGTGTCTAGATGATCAGGTACTTTCAACTTATATTGATGGTGAACTTGCTGAACCATGGAAAACCCAGGTAGAAGAGCATTTACTTCACTGTACAATTTGTAAATCCCGCTTTAATCAGCTGAAAGATCTAGGGAATGATATAAAATCAGCTCGGTTACGTGAAGAGGAATTTACTGTGCAGCGTGATCGCATATGGCAGTATCTGGAAAAGAATTGTGTAGCGGTGGTGAAAGAGCGTTTTATTGAAAAAAGACTCTCTTTCAAGGCTCCTGTATTTGTTGCAGCAGCAGCAGCTTTTGCGATTTTATTTTCAGCAGGTATCTATTTTGCAGCAAACTCAAATAAAGATATTATTCCTGAGATCCCTGTAGTTAGTGGTCAGGTTGATACTGAAACCTCAAATTCTATTGTTGCTGTACGGGCAACAGATTCTGCACCTGCAGCAATGTCTCTCCAGGATCTAACAATAGAAGAAATTCTGCAGCTTCTTGATGATCGAGGGTTTGAGGTTGATCTTAGCCTGAAAAGTGTTGAACCTTTAACTGTTTCACTACCAGTAATTGATACCCCTATTGATGTTATGGAAGAGGTAGTAGAAGAGGAAGAGGTTTATTATGATCAGGAAGGTACTCAACTTACAGTAGAAGAGATTGAACTTTCAGAGACTCTCTACGATGTAGAGGGAAATGAAGTTCTATTGGAAATCATTGAGATAGCACCTGAAGAAGCTGTTCCTGAAACTCTTTTAGAGGAATCTCCTTCTGCAGATCCTGTTTCTGCAGATCCTGTTTCTGAAAATCCTCCAGTGGAGAATCCTGTTTCTGAAAATCCTCCAGAGGGAAATCCTGCTGCACCTTAATTGCCTGCAGTTTTAAATATGCATGGCAGCTGTCTTTTTAAGGGCGGCTGTTTTTTTTGTCTTTTCCAAAATGCTGCTGACCGATTGTATTCAACACTCCTTTTTGATACTATATTCGAACGTTAATACAAGATTAAAAGGAGTTCCACATAGTATGAATGCAGTAGAACTTGCAAAAGTATATAATCCGGCAGAATTCGAAGAGAAAATTTACCAAAAATGGAATGAAAATGATTCTTTTCTTCCTGCTGATAGTAATAGTGGCAAAGATCCGTTTGTAATTGTCATTCCCCCACCGAATGTAACCGGTGTTCTTCATATGGGACATGGTTTGAATAATGCCCTTCAAGATGTTCTTATCAGATATAACCGAATGCTTGGGAGGCCAACTCTTTGGGTTCCAGGTTCTGATCATGCAGGTATCGCAACACAGCATGTAGTGGAGCGCGAACTTCAAAGTCGGGGAACTAGTCGTCATGAAATTGGCAGAGAAAAATTTGTTGAAGAAACCTGGAAAGTAAAAGAGAGACACCACACTACAATTGTTAAACAGCTGCAGAAAATTGGATCTTCCTGTGATTGGTCACGGGAAAGATTTACATTGGATGAAGGTTTATCAAAAGCTGTTCGGGAGGTTTTTGTCTCATTATATGAACGTGGTCTCGTTTATAAAGGAAACTATCTTGTAAATTGGTGTGCTACTTGTGGAACTGCTTTATCAGATGACGAAGTAGAGCATCGGGAGAAACCCGGTAAAATGCATAAAATCCGATACCCCTATGTTGACGGCACTGGATTTATTGAAATTGCTACTACAAGACCTGAAACTATGCTTGGAGATGTTGCGGTTGCGGTGAATCCTGAAGATGGCCGCTACAAGGAAATTGTGGGAAAAAAAGTTCTCCTTCCATTGACAGATCGGGAAATTCCTATAATAGCTGATTCTTATGTCTCTATGGACTATGGTACAGGTATGGTGAAAATAACACCAGCTCATGATCCTAATGATTATGAAATTGGAAAAAGACATAACCTTGAGCAAATAAATATTCTTTCTCCTGATGGAAGGCTTAATGCAAGCGTTCCTGAGGCCTATCGGGGAATGACTGTAGAGGTTGCACGTGCAGCCGTTCTGGATGATCTCCGCAAAGAAAATTTGCTTATGGATATTCATGATCATGTTCATCAGATAGGACACTGCTATAGGTGTGATACAGTAATTGAACCTTTTTTATCTGACCAGTGGTTTGTCAGCATGAAGAGCATGGCCGATAAAGCACTTCATGCATTGCATAATGATGATATTCGATTTTATCCAAAAAAATGGGAAAATACCTATGTACACTGGCTTACTAATATACGTGATTGGTGTATTAGTCGACAACTATGGTGGGGGCATCGTATACCTGTTTGGTATTGCAGCGATTGTGATGAAATGATGGTTTTACGTGAGGCTCCGGACACCTGTAATTCTTGCGGCAGCAGCAATCTTAGACAGGAAGAGGATGTGCTTGATACCTGGTTTTCTTCATGGTTATGGCCATTTTCAACCCTTGGATGGCCAGATACAACAGTTGATTTGTCAACATATTTTCCCACAAGTACCTTGGTTACCGGATACGATATCATCTTTTTTTGGGTAGCAAGAATGATAATGGCCAGTCTGGAATTTATGGACATTGCGCCCTTCAGGGATATTTGTATAACTGGTCTTGTTCGTGATAAGCAGGGGAGAAAGATGTCAAAGTCCTTGGGTAATGGAATTGATCCTCTCAAGGTTGTTGAACTTTATGGTGCTGATGCAATGAAGTTTACGCTCTGTTTTCTGGCAGCTCAGGGTAATGATATTCTTCTTGATATGGATACTTTCAAAATGGGATCCCGTTTTGCCAATAAGGTTTGGAATGCAACAAGATATTTACTTATGAATCTTGAAGGTAAAGAGCTTCTTGATTTACAAACTATTGAAAAACGAATTATTGATAAGTGGATTTACCATAGATTAAACAAGGCCGCTGCTGAAGTAGAGAAGGCTATGAAAGTCTATAGGTTCAATGATGCAACACAGGCAGTTTATGATTTTTTCTGGAATGATTTTTGTGACTGGTATATTGAAGCATCTAAATCTTCTTTATACAGTAATTCAGAGAAAGAACAAAATAGAGCGGTAACGCTGCTTCTGGATATTCTTGCAGAATCAATGCGGCTTCTTCATCCATTTATATCTTTTCTCACAGAAGAGATATATCAAAAGCTTCCCAATACAGAAGGATATGTTATCAGTGAATCATATCCTGAGTTCACTGAATCAAGAAATGATGAACAGGCTAAAACCTATTTTTCTACTTTGCAGGATGTTGTCAAAAAGATCAGAACTCTGAAGAGTGAATTTTCGCTTCCTCCTGAGAAAAAAGTACGTGTTGTAATAAAAACAGATAAAGGATTAGCAGCAGCACAATACCTTATTGAACAGAAAAACCTCATTGCAAAGTTTATACATGCTTCAGAGGTACATTTCTATCATGAATCTGCTCTTTCAACTGAGGGTAGTGTGCCAGTTGCAGGAATTAATTTTGAAGCATTTGTATTTATAAGGGATGCAATAGATGTCCCCCAGGAAATTGCAAAACTGGGAAAAGAGCGATCAAAAGTCAAGAAACAACTGGAAGGGGTTACGAAAAAACTGGCAAATGAGAAGTTCCTACAAAGTGCTCCGGCAGTTGTTATCGAGAAAGAGAAGGGGAAACAACGGGAATTTTCAGAAAAAATCCAAAAGATTGACAGGCATTTAGCAGTGCTGAATGAAGGTTAAACAAATTACAATTAAGTCTATATAATGAAAATTTGTAAATAGGCAAAAAAAAGATCCGGATACTCACCGGATCTTTTTTTTGCCTTAAGCAATTACATTTCGTTTTTTTTGTCCTGGATTTCTTTTCTTCGTTCTTTACTAAGTTTGCCTAATTCTCCAAGAGCTTTTCTTGCTCGTGCAGCAGCAGCTTTAACACCTTTTTCTTCAAATTTCTGACTCTCAGCCACATATGCTTCAACTTGTTCTACGATCTGATCATGTAAACTCATTATAGCCCCCTAGGTTATTAATTATGATAAAATCATATCATAAAATCGTAATAATGCAATACGAAACAGTCTATATTCATGCCTAAAAGCACGATATTTTTGTTTTTTACTCTTTATTTTGACAAAAACCAATGAAATTGACAAGATATATAAGAAAGTATAAGTTCATAGCATAGTTAAAATATAAAAAAATTACTTATATTAGGAGTGAATTTATGAAAAATAATGCTATTACTGCTTATCTGTCAAAAGTCGGGTCTGAAAACATCGATTCTGGTTTTCTCTCATATATTGCTTCCTTGCAGCTTGTTTCCGAAGTCTCTCCATCAATTGCAAAATCAATTGTAAATGAACTCAATTCTCAAAGATCTTATTTAAAGCTGATCGCCAGTGAAAATTATACAAGTCTTGCAGTTCAGGCATCAATGGGGAATCTGCTAACCGATAAATATGCAGAGGGAATTCCATTTCATAGATTTTACGCCGGCTGTGATAATGTGGATATGATAGAGTCAGATGCAGTGGAAAAAGCTAAGGAACTCTTTGGCGCTGATCATGCATATGTACAACCACACAGTGGAGCTGATGCAAATATGGTTGCCTACTGGGCTGTTCTTACTCATAAAATACAAAACCCTGCTATGGAAAAACTAAATGAAACAAATCCAAACAAACTGTCGCGTGAAGATTGGAATTCTTTACGGTCACTGTTGGGGAATCAAAAACTTCTAGGACTGGATTATTACTCAGGCGGTCACCTTACACATGGATATAGATTCAATGTTTCTGCTCAAATGTTTGATGCATATAGTTATACTGTTGATCGTGAGACTGGGATTCTCGATTATGATGAAATTGAGAAACAAGCATTGGAAATTAAGCCATTGATTCTTCTTGCCGGCTACAGTGCTTATCCAAGACTCATTAATTTTAAGCGAATGAAAGAAATTGCTGATAAATCGGGCTCCGTTCTTATGGTTGATATGGCACACTTTGCCGGTTTAGTTGCAGGTAAAGTTATGACAGGCGAATATGACCCGGTTGCATATGCAGATATAGTAACAACGACGACACATAAAACATTGAGAGGTCCCAGAGGCGGTATGATACTCTGTAAGCAGGAGTTTGCTGATGCAGTAGATAAAGGCTGTCCGATGGTCCTTGGCGGCCCATTACCTCATGTAATGGCGGCAAAAGCTGTAGCTTATACAGAAGCCTTAACTCCTGAATTTAGTGTCTATGCAGAAAATATTGTGAAGAATTCACAAGCACTCGCCAGTGCTTGTATAGAAGAGGGTCTTACCATAGCTACAAATGGTACTGACAATCATCTGATGCTCCTGGATGTTACTCCTTTTGGGTTGAATGGTAGACAAGCAGAGAATGCAGTTCGTGAGTGCGGCATAACATTAAACAGAAATGCTCTTCCTTTTGATGAAAATGGACCTTGGTATACAAGTGGATTAAGAGTTGGAACTCCCGCAATTACTTCTTTGGGAATGGGAACTGATGAAATGAAAGAGATTGCCGGAATCTTTAAACTGGTATTATCAAACACATCATCAAAGATACTTACAAAAGGTACAAATGCAGGAAAACCGAGTAAAGCAAAATATACTATTGAACCCCAGGCAAAAGCCGAAGCGCAGAAACGGGTCGATGCTCTATTAAAAAGATTTCCAGTATATCCAGGATTGGATTTAGGTTTCCTACAGGAATATTTTTCTTAGGATTCAAATAGTATCCGGCACCATAAAATATCAATCTACCTCAAACCCTTTTTGTATCCATGACGTTATGCCACCGTTCAGATTGTAGATTGAGATGAACCCAGCATCTTTCAGAATCTTTGATGCAGATAGACTTCTATTTCCCGATCTGCAATATACAAAAACAGGTTTTTCCTTCCAGTCTGAAATTTCATCTAATCTGGATGCTAATTCCTGAACAGAAATTAGTGTACTGTTTGAAAGATGACTGCTGTCGTACTCATCCTGAGTCCTGACATCAAGAAGGAGATGGTCCGGATTTTCTTTCATTGCATTGGAAAATTCTTCAGCATCTACTGTTTGAAATATGGTATTTTTTGCTATTGCTGCTTTGCCATCTTTTATATTTTTATCAGTTCCACAAGCCGTAAGAGCAACAATAAGAGCTGCAATAATTGCAATAAGTAGTACTTTTTTCATAAGTTTAATCCTCACTATTGGTAATATACTGCTAATGAAACATAGCGGCAAACTTTAGTATCCAGTATCCAGTATCACATAAAATTACTGATCCACCTGATCTCCCCGGTAGATAGTTGTATGGGAAAAACAAACCATTGGCCAGCGAATACTAGTTCACGGTTGGGATCTCTGACCATCTTGTGGTGTACTTTGGCGATAATCTATCACGTTTCATATACCACTCTCCTGAGGATCCCGAACGGCCGCTGGTAATTGCCTTTGTCCCGAATTTCTGCTGTATTTCACTGACAGTATCAGATAGTGCACGTTGCTGCATTCGTGGTGAGTGAAATAAATCGTACTGATAGCGATCGGCTGTATCGATGTTAATGAGACAGACTCCTGCTTTCATATAATCAAATCCCTTTCGATACACTTTGTGAAGTCCGTAGAGTGCAGCTTGCACAATTTCGGGCAGATAGGCTGTTGGGAACGGGAGTTTGATTTCGTGACTACCGGCATAACAGGGCTTCTTATGTCTGTGTGTCCTTATAAAGATTATTACACCGGCAGCCTCAGATCTCTGCTTAATAAGTTTTCTTACAGCAGTTGCTGCATACGATGAGACGGCCTCTTCCAGCGTGACAAGATCGCGCACGGGTTTGCTGAAGCCCAGCGAAGAGAGAATCATTTTTTTAGGTGGAGCAGCAGGCTCAGGAACGATTGAAGGAATTCCCCGTAGTTCCCATACCGTTCTGAGGGAGACAAGGGTAAGGTTTTTCTTTATCCAATGATCAGGAAGATCCCGAAGTTCTCCGGCTGTTCTAATGCCGCGGGAAAATAGAAATGCTGCTTTTCTCGGACCAATACCCCATATATCCATAATATTGATTTTTGATAGAATATTTTCCTCGTACTCTTTTTCCAGCACAAATAATCCAGCTGTCTGTGTTTTTGCCCATTTGTTTGCAATTTTTGCAAGAGTTTTGGTTCTTCCAAATCCGACAGAAACCGGGATACCGGTATACTGCAGGACATCCCGAAGAATGTTTTTTCCCAGCAGGGTAAGCGGCAACCGGCATTTTTCAAGAAATAGAAAAGCTTCATCAATTGAGTAGACTTCGATATTGGTGCAGTGTTGACGCAGCGTTTCCATAACCCGCAGAGAGAGGTCCTGATAGAGCGTATAATTTGAAGAGAAAATGGCGGCATGAATTGATGTGAGATCAGCACGAACCTGAAAATAAGGGGTTCCACGTTTAATTCCACATATTTTTGCATTCCGATCCATAGCCACGACACAGCCGTCATTGTTTGAAAGTACAACAATTGGCCTGTTATGCAGATCCGGTCTGAATACACGCTCGCATGAGGCATAAAAACTATTACAGTCAACAAGTCCTACCATATATAAATCCTACTTTCTATATTGCCTGACAACAGAGGTTACCACCCCAAAAACGGTAAAATCTTCTTCAGGGCTGATATGAATATCACTAAAATTAGGATTTTCAGGGTGCAGGATAATAGATCCATGCTGCTGAAACATGCGCTTTACGGTAAATTCTCCATTCAAAGCTGCAACAATGATATCACCTTTTACCGGGCGGAGGGAGCGATCAACTACCAGGATATCATTTGGGAAAATTCCTGCTCCTGACATAGATTCTCCGGTAACTTTAAGACAGTATGTTGCCGCTTTTCTTTTAACCAGAAGTTCGTTGAAATCTAATCCATCTTCAGTATAGTCTGCTGCCGGTGAGGGGAAGCCGGCAGGTATGGATGTGAAAAAAAATGGTACTTTTTGTGGTGGTGTATTGCTTTTTAATAAAATGCTAAACATATGTTAAGCATATAGGATGATCACAAAGGAATCAAGAACAATATAATAATATTTCACGCTAAGTAGTATAATCTGAAATGAAGCCGGTGGGAAATAGTATGAGAATGTAGGGACTCATTTGATGAATTTCTCATATTTACACGATTCTTTACTTTTCTTCTCTTTTCTTTCCCCATTTTTGAATATTTCTCCCCTGTTTTTAAGTTATTACTTATAGACAGGAGTAGAAAAACACTACTTTTTGGTATTTACCAGCAGCCCCTCCTGTACTCGTTTCCTGGAGGTAATATCCTATGAAGTATCCACCTTTCTGCCCCAATCCCCAGTGTCCTCAGCATAATCCCAAAGTGGTCAAAAATCGAAGACGGAAAAACTTAACCACTTTCCATAAACACGGCACTCGCTGTACCCTAGCATTCGGTCTTGTTCAGCGCTTCCGCT